>CEVR01015453.1_pt1 | contig 25500 bp, 22 predicted proteins | sample 356541 | NCBI WGS metagenome assembly CEVR01 (sample SAMEA2623734, study PRJEB7988) | marine metagenome | isolation source: saline water (ENVO:00002010), including
AAGTGCACGTGCTGTAATCGCAACAGAATCCTGGAATTCTCCCGATTGCTTTCTTGTCGTAACGTAATAGTCGATGATGTGTTTCTTCGCTTCTTCGTCCAGATTCGGATGGACGGTTCGCTTGGCATAAGCCACATACTTTCGGATGAATTCTCGATGGAGATGTCCGTCGGTGTGGCTTGGTTTGGTCATTACAGAACTGAGTTTTCGAGGGTCGGGTCTTGAGCCTTCATTAACTAGAAGTTCGCTCGTACCGGACAATCTATTGTCGACGATATGCCCGGCAATCTTTGCGTCTTTGTCTTCAGAAGGGTCGTCGGTCATTAACCAAATAACGTCAAAACGTGAAATCAACGGTGGAGCGAGGTTGATCTGTCCAGTAAATGGAACCTCTGAGACTGGTTGGAATCGCCCTGCTTTCGGATTTGCAGCAGCCAAAATAGCACAACGTGTGCGAAGGCTGGCATTTATTCCGGCTTTTGAAATCGAGATTGTCTGCTGTTCCATCGCTTCGTGCATGCTTGAACGATCTGACTGATTCATCTTATCGAATTCGTCGATTGCAGCCAATCCCTGATCCGCAAGAACCAGTGCGCCTGCTTCCAAGGTCCATCGGCCATCTGCATTTGCATCCTGTACTGCTGCTGCAGTCAAACCCGCAGCAGAGGCGGACATCCCTGAAGTGAAGCGGCCGCGAGGCGAAATGTTACCCATGTATGCAAGAAGTTGCGACTTTGCAACACCTGGGTCCCCCATGAGAAGGATATGTATATCTCCACGATTCCTTGTCCCGTCGGGGTTGAGTCTTGCAACACCTCCAAACAATTGGAGCATGAGAGTTTCCTTGATTTTCCCCATACCGAAAATAGAGGGCGCTATCGATTCAGAAATGCGTTTGTAGACATCTTGATCCGCTGCAAAGGCTCGGATTTCAGCCTCTTCTTCATCGGAAACAACAATTTCTTCAAGGGCAAGATTTTGCCTTTCAAGTGATTGAACGCGCATGAAAATATCAAACACTGGTGTGTCTTTGCCGAATTTGCGTTGAGAACGAATAAATAGAACACCATTCGCTTTGACTCTATCTCCTGGATTGGCTTTTCCGGTAAGGTCATGTTCCGCAATGCATGAGATTCGTTCTGGCTGAACACCGCCACGAACTTGTTCGGGCAATTCTTGTAATTCGATGAACTGTGAGTTTGTTAGAATTGAACGCTCTTGGAGTAAATGGAATCTTGTTTGGCGATTCGTCAATCCGCAGCCTCCATCGATCTGTGAACATTCCATTGGATTGATGAGTTCTTGTTCGTTTGGTTGTTGGATAGTGATGAGATGTTCACAGGCCACACACTTGAACGTGGCAGAATACATTCTTGGACGCACTCCTGAAATCTTCGTAACGACGGCATCGATTGAAATCATGAGGCCAATGTCATCGGAACGTAGTTGTGAAACGGTTCGAACTTGATCGCTCGGCAGGTGGACGATTCTCACCCATGGGTTGATCGTTCCATAGCCTACATCAGCCAGCAACTCGCGAAGAGCTCGGTTCGATGCATCATCGTGAAGATCGGGTTGCTCAAGGATACTCTGAGCGAAAGTCGGGTCGAATCCTTCAATGGTTCGATATGAAACTTCAAGACTTTGAACATCCGGCCAAAGTTGAGCGATGTTGTGTACGTCCTCGGTGAAATGAGCATGAAGGAGAGTTGACCATCGCGCTGTCAAATCAAAATCTTGAATCATGTCCGCACCACACCAAGGAATCAGATATGGAAGGCCACCGTTCTTAATGGTTCCATTACAACTTCTGCTCCCCTTCGTTTCCACTGGAGATTAAGGAGCATTCATACCCTCTTTTACGTCATATTTCGTAGGGAGTGGAAAAGTGCCAGCCTCAATAAGTTCATATCGAACCGGCTCAAGGAATTGCCATGATTATCTTCGCACACGGCATGGAAGGTACGCCTAATGGAAGCAAGATTCGGTCACTCCGTGAGGCGGGATTTGAAGTTCTCGCGCCTGATTTTCAAGGAATGCCTCTCGCCGAGCGCGTCAATTTACTACAACGCATTTGCGAAGAACATCGTGATAAATCTGTAGTGCTAGCCGGATCCAGTTACGGTGGGCTCGCCGCATCAATTGTTGCTATGAGTATGCCTGATGCGTTTCGTGGACTTCTTTTGTGTGCACCAGCACTACACCTCGAAGAGCCTCCTATTGATGATGAGACCGTTCTCATCGCCCCTGATGGATTGAAAACTGCGATCATTCATGGCATCGATGATGATATCGTTCCAATTTCTTGCAGTATTGAGTACGCTGAACGTTCGGGAGAAGATATCGTTGCATTCCATCGAGTAAGTGATGGTCATCGTCTCGCAAACTCCCATAATGAGATTATTAGCGCTGCTCAATTGTTGATTGTCGAGACGATTGATTCATGAATGGTCTTGCTTTGGAAAATATATGAGCGGCCCGATGGACTATGCCTCGAGCGGTGTTGACATCGATCTCGAAGGTGCTGCAGTCGCTTCTCTGATCGGTTCCCTACAACGTTCGACAAGGAAGGCGGGTACACCTGGAGCACCGGTTGATCTACCGGGCGGCTTTGGTGGATTGATTGAGTTTGGAGACTATCTCTTAGCCATGGCGACCGATGGAGTGGGAAGCAAACTCCAAATTGCAACTGCAGTAAAGAATTGGGAAAGTGTAGGTATTGACTGTATGGCAATGAACGTGAACGATCTATTGTGTGTAGGTGCAGAGCCAATCGCATTTGTGGATTACATCGCAGTCCCTAAGCCCGATCCAGAAGTTCATGCTGCAGTTGGCGCCTCTCTTGCAAAGGCATGTGAGTTGGCCAATGTTACACTCGCAGGCGGAGAAACTGCCTCTCTACCAGGAATTGTTACCGAACTCGATCTTTCTGGTACTGCTCTTGGATTCCTTAACAAAGATTCAGCCATCACCGGTGAACGTTTGAAGTCAGGAGATGTTTTGATTGGTCTACCATCTTCTGGCATTCACTCAAACGGATTCTCTCTGGTTCGAAATATCGTTAGCCACATGGGCCTTTCATACACCGATTCCTGTCCTTTTGATGCTGGATTCATAGGCCGCGAATTGTCGCAAAACCCAACCATTGCTGATGTTCTTTTGATTCCGACCAAAATTTACTGCGCCCCTGTAATTGGATTGCTCAAGCATCTCAAGGCATCTGAAAATTCAGTTCATGCTATTCATGGGATCGCTCATATTACTGGTGGCGGGTTATCCAATTTGTTACGATTACACGATACACTCGGATGGCATATTGATTCGCCTTTGCCAATACCTCCTGAATTCTCTTGGTTACAGAATAAAGGAAACGTCACCGATTTGGAAATGCATCGAACCTTCAACATGGGCTTGGGCATGGTTCTCGCTGTAGAAAAAGATCAAGCTGATTCCGTCCTTTCATTTGTTCAACAATATGAACCGACAGCAGCAATAATCGGCCATGTCAATGGTAATGGCCACAAAGTTACACATTCCAATCCAGAGATTTTCTTTGAGCATTACTGAAGCGGTGCGGTCAAGAAGAGGAATCATCTCGTCCCAGCATGGGCGAATCATTTTCAGGGCAAGAAACCCCTGACGCTTGGCCTGGCCATCTTTGGTTAGAAGGTCGAACCATTGTTCATCTCAAAGACGATCAAGAACGTCCTACGCATATGCCGAGAGGTCCTGCTGCTAAATCTGGGACCGGTTTCATGAATCCTGCCATGGCCCCTGCTCGCACTCGTTCAATATTGCTACTTCAGGATGCTTTACAGCACGGTTGGCTTAACGACAATCGCCCTATTCGTATTTTGGATGCGTTATGTGCAACGGGAATTCGTGTGCGCCGATGGAGGAATGAAATCCATTCTGAACTTCAGTCGCGACTTCATATTACTGCAAATGATCTTGATGTTAAGGCATTAGACTGGGCAATGAAATCCATTGATTCAGATACTCAGATCAAAGATGTATTCACACTTGATGATGAGCAAGTTCAGCCTGATTTTATCGAGAAAAATGGAATTAGATTCCAACACTGTGACGCTCGGCTAGCGATGGTTCAAGGATCCTTTCAATGGGTTGACATCGACCCTTTCGGTTCACCGATTTCTTTCATTGACGGGGCACTTCAAGCGCTTGGTCGGGTTGGAGTTCTTGAGGTTACGGCTACCGATACCGCGGCATTAACTGGCTCTTCAGCAACCTCTGGTAAACGACGATATGGTCACAAAGGAATCGTTGATTTGTATGCTCACGATGATGCTGTACGCGTATTACTTGGAACCATTGCAACCCGTGCAGCTCAACTTGATCGAGCCATTGAACCCATTCTCGCCTTATTCGATGGCCATCATGTTCGTGTTTCTGTACTGGTTCGTAAAAGTAAACAGGGCGCTGATAAGACTCGTAAACTCATGGGTTGGAGAGTTCGTACTGAGGGGGAACCGTACAAATTTGTGAACCATCCCTCTAATGAAGAATTGGAACAGGCAAGTGGCCCGATGTGGACAGGTCCGATCTGGAATGAAGAGATTTGTTCACGTTTAACAGAAGAATACGCTGTCGCCACATGCCTCGCCAAATCCACTGACCTTGAACGCGGAACTGCACTTGGGTTGGAATGGAGTGATGTCGATCAACTCTATGCTGAACGTGAAATCCGACGTTCGGTGCGCCATATTTCAAATGCTGCTTCGTTGATGTCGACTGACCACTTGTTACTGGCTTTTGACCAACTTCCACGCATGGCCAATGTAGGGTCATTACCGACCATGGAACGACTTATTGAAGCGCTTAATGAAGCAGGTTACAAAACAGCTCGAGCACCTGATTTACGCCCATTCATTGCAACACATGCTCCATTTGAAGCGGTTATTGAAACCGTCAAGTCGTTACAATCAACCGAATGATGGATCGTTGATGACGTCGTCATTATCATCTTCAGGCGATGGTAGTAAAGGTGTTGCACTTTCGATGATTTCTTGAACCGATTGTTCAATACTGCGGGCGTTCTCAAGCATTTTTGATAATGGAATTTCTTTGCCCGTCATCTCTGTAATCGCTTCGATAGCGACTGCTGCTGCGCGAACATCAGGATACATCGGGCTCGCCTCGGAGAGAAGTGCTGTAATATCGAGATTGAGACGGTCCCCCTCACTCAACAAGAATCCCGTAATTCCGGAAACTACACCGCGTTGAATCGTTTGCAAATCAAGTGATTTCAATCGATCTCTAGCAACCTCATTTGCTCCAACTGCAAACAATCCTTCACCTTGGATTTGTTTCTCCGGTTTCAGAATCCCATCGATGATAACCAATTGATCGAATCCTCCGGCTCTAAACCACTCAAGAACAGTAGAACCGAATGCAATATCTTGTTCTTTATCGAACTGGATCTCAGCAGTGAAAACTCCAATTCCATCGCCCTGGTAAACGCGAACTGGGTGGCGTGGTACTTCGTTTTGGATCAAGGCAACGGCTGGGAAGTTTTCATCCATAACAGTCCCTAATTGTGTGAGATTAAGTGATTCAATGATGTGAGAAGTTGCAATAACGCCAACCATCCCTGCAGTGGTAAAACCACAGATAGCGACTCCGTTTGTTGTTGGGTCAACCCCTGAACGAAGGACAAGGTCATACGTTCCGAATTGTTGCTTCATGCTCACGCCTCGTTTCGCTGGTCGACTAGTGTTTGAAAAATATCTCGGCGCTCACTCGTTGTATTCAGCCCAATCTTCAGCGCCGGCTTCTCGGTACCACCAAGTGCCGACTTCATCTTCATACCATTCTGTTCCATACTCATCTACTGAGATGCCATCATCGGCTTCCTGCTCTTCTTCAAGGGCCTCCTCAATCGCTTCTTCTTCCGTCTCTTCAACTTCCGAAATCAAAGAATCGCTTGGACGTTCAATAACTTCAGGTTCTTCGGAAATGGTTTTGTCTTCAAACTCATCGAGAGGTTTACCCTCTGGAATCTCAACGGGTTTATCTTCCTCTTCGGTGAGTTCAGGTACATTTCCATCAAGTTCTTGATAGAACGATTCTTCCTCAAAGTCTGCTGATGCCTTGCGATAGAGGACAAATCCGATAGTTGCAATTATTAGGATACCTGCTCCAATTCCTCCCAAAAGAACAACATTGGAAGAACTCTTTTCTTCATCATCCGGTGTTGTTTCGACTTCAACAAATAGATCTGCCGTCCAAGTAACTACGGCGTTCTCCAACAGAGGTTGTCCTGCGATATCGTAATCACTTGCACTTGTAAGAAGTTGTATAGAGAACTCTTTTTCAACGCCCGCATCTTTTTGCCGCGCCCATAGTTGATCCTCATATTTGGGCTCAAAGGAAATCGAGAGCGACCCGTTTGCTGCAATGCCTATCGCTCCTGGTGATTTGAACAGGGACGGAGATTCTGTCACCGACACCGTCACATCAACAGAAAACGGATTTAGATTTTCAACGATGCACTCGATTGGGTCATCAGCGGCTTGCTGGTTCGTGAGGATGGTTGCACTCTCGCAGGCTATGGTGACTGATTGGATGGATGTTGGAACCCACTCTGTTTCGGTTTGATTTGTTTCATTGTCCTGCGGGGGTACAACATATGCATTTAGTGAAACCGTAAGTAAGGTCGTTCCGAACATAACACGATCTCCTGAATCCACTGAAAACTCAATTCGGGACATATTCTCGAACGTTGATACAATTCGAACCTTTCCTGTCGATATTGTTTCGGAACCACTCATTGAAGCATTCTGAGATGTAGCGTTGAACGCCTCCCAAAGGATTGTTGTTCCTTCCAGCGATGTTTGATGTGCGGGGTTTACAGAATCAAGTGCGCTCAACGTGATGTTGATGTCAATCGCATCGTTCGCATCCATATCTACTGGCACAACCGGCCCTGCAAGTTCAACCAAAATTGCTGTACCCATTGAATCTGAAACAGTAGCAGATGTATAGGGTTGTGTATCAACAACCTCAATCGCTTGCATTGAAACTTCAATGTTCACAACACCATCCGAACTTGCAGAGAAATTGAGAAGGCTTTGCGGGATTGTCGAGTCATGGAGATCATCGACATCAACCGCAACCCATTGCCCAGTACTATCGCTTTGTCCATTGAGAACGAGTGTATCCGTTCCATAGGTCAGTGTCATCTCAAGTTGAGCGTTTTCGATTGCTACATTCTGTCCTGAATCATCAAGGTAATGTGAATATACACTAAGCGACAACGGACTGTTTGATTCGAGAACATTCTCTGTCGCTTCATCAGGTCCTGATGAAACGGTTAGCGACAGTTGACTGTTGATGTAGGTGTTGTTAAACGCAGTTGTTGGCCCTGCAAACGGCAACGGAAGTGTTGCGTTATCATATACATCGATGGCTGCAACAGCAACCCAATATTGATGACCGTCTTGAATTGTTTCCGCGGGTATTGTACCTGATGCATCAACGTATGTACTGGTTTGAGAAATCTCCACCTCGGTTGTTGTGGATGATACGGTTGAAACGGCTTGGTAGGTGACGCCATCGATTGAGTAATCCTTGCTCGAGGTTGTTTCATTGTTGAAACCGTTTGCGTTCAAGTCAGATTTAGCGACGTAAACCCTGTATTCTACGACTCCAGAGTCAATGCTTGAATCCCAAGTTACTTTCATTGGCGCTGATGCGGTTTCGGTGTCAAGATCGACCAGTTGAACGTTTGTGACCGCCGCAGGAGCCGGTGGGTTCGGAATTGTAACTTGAAGCGGTTGTGAGAGATTGCTAACGACTCCGAATGAATGAAGTGAACGAACTACATAGCTATAGGTCGAACCAATGTCAACAAGAGTATCAGTGTAAGAATTCTGCCCCGTAACCTCGGCGTAGGACGAGGTATAATCAAATGGAGTTGACGAGGTCATCCTGAAAATTTGAAAATGCTGGAGTTCAGAACCAAACTCAGATAATGCTTGCCATTCAATGGTAACGCCATTTTCAGTTAATGTTTGAACCGATAGTAATGGGGTTGGAGGAAGGGCAAGATTTGGCGCGCCGAGTGTGTAATTCATACTCAGATAAGTAGCATCAAATTGGCCGGGTTTTGTCGTTTCAACGGGTAATGTCACAGCGAAAGACCCTGCGCCAGGAAGCATTTGTTGATTTAGCGAATTGCTCAAAGATCCTATGATTCCTGCACTTGTTGTAACTGAAAACTCAATATCGTAAGCGATATCAAGATCTGTGAAATTAGCGGTACCATTCGAATTGCTTGAGAGCGACATCATGTTTGTCACCATCTCAATCCCGTAACTATCCGACAATCCAGGGTATGCTGGAAGGAAGGGGGAAATCGAGTCGCGAATAGTATTGTCAGTATCGCTGATAGTCAAGACATCGATGTGAGAGATTGTGGTGCTTGAGTAACCTGCAGCCCACAAATCATCGTCTCCATCAACATCGGTATCGATTGAAAGATTGTGCCATGCTCCAATGAATACGCCCTGAAGAACTTCCCCCGCGAGTACGAATTGATCCATCAAGCCATCTTGATTAATGTCTGAAACTTGAATGTCTCTTGGGACAGAATAAGGCGTTAGCGGGGAGTTGCTAGGGGTTCCTAGTCCAGTTGGAGATATTGAGCGGATTCCAATATCTCCTTCGATCGTTGAAGGATTTCCGTCTCCAGGCTGTGGGTTTGGAGTGAGCAGGGAAATGGTTCCGTCATTGCTATAATCAACAACTGTAGCATTCAATGGTTCGAGAACGTCCAATATTTCTACTTGATTCCATCCTGTCTGATTATTGACAATAATGACGGATTCTGTTTGTTTGGCAGTCAGGAAGTCGATATCTCCGTCTCCATCAAAATCGCCGGGGATTGATGCTGATGTAAGGTTACGGAATTTGAAAATGTTCGAATTTAGTTGTCCGTTTACAGCATCGTAGGTGATTTCTGTGGCATCGTTCCAGGCATCGGAAACAATGATTACGTTTTCACTTCGGTCAAAGAAATCATCTACCCATAGACTACGCATTCTTGTTCGTCCCTGTCCGAAATTCCAACGATATACGGGAATATCATCGTCTTGGCGTACAACATCTGAAGAGCCATTAAACAAGGTCAAAGAAACAAGCCCTTGTCCACTAAATCCATGGATTGTGATGAAATCTGGGTAACCATCTCCATTCATGTCAGCGATTTGAACATCGACTGGACTGCTTGTAATATTGACAAAGAGAGATGATTCATAGGTCATCGTCGTAGTATTGTAATAGTGAATACACATCATTGAACTTCCCGTTGAGAAAGTTACAACATCATCATGAGAATCATTGTTCATGTCAGCAATTCGCATCTGATCTGAATTGATACATGTCGATGTCCAATTACTCAAACTGTATTGCATCGTTGTTTGATTGCTCTCTACAACAGCAAAGCCTGTGTTCACTCCAGTGGTGGAATTTTGTCTTGAGAAGACGAACGCATCGGTCAAATCATCACCATTGGAATCGCCGAGCATCATGTGCCGCACAGCTCCTACCGGAACATATTGGGCATCAATTTCCGGCGAATATGTTATGTTCGCTTGACTTGATTGGAGAGTAGCATTCTTTGGAAGCAAAATGGGCGAGGGCATACCTGAACTGTTGTTCAATTGGACGGTATCGAACGTTGCACCTGTTTGGAATGTATTCTGATGCGCTAAGTCGCCGTAGCCAATTCCAGAATAGGACCAAATCGTATCGCCAGTGCTACTATTGATCCAAACACTGCCCGGGGTGTTCGCAACTGATTGGCCTTCCACTACAAACGATGCATCTTGGAACGTTACGTTCCTTTCAAGATCCAATTGAAGATCCGTCGAAGTGTTGTTCCCATCTGATGTTACAGTGATTGAAGATGCCCCTCCAGCGAACGTATTGACTTGCGTTGTACCACTTGCAAAAGATTGCGGGACAAAGAAGATTGGAGTGAGGAACAACACCACTAGGATAAGCGTTTTTTTATTCATGCGCGTTTCTTGCATCATGCCACCTTTTCTAGGACAGAACAAACTTCTACTTCAAATCAATGACTGTTATGTGGTTCGATTTTTATTAAAACTCGGAGATATTTTCAACGGTTGGCGATTATACAAACATTATCAAGGGGATTCTTTCCGTAGAATGAATACTATGGCGAGCGAATCCAAAATTATCATCACTGCGGGCGATTTGGAAATCGATGTGAGCGGAGCAACTGTAGAGGTCGATGCTCGCCTCATCCAAATGCGTCATGACGACACATGGGCCATCGTTCTTGAACGGCTTCGAGATGCCCGAGATGCTGCCATTGACGCTGCCATTGATGCAGCAAGAGATGTCGGGCTGCCAAATCGTGGGTCTGCATTCCGAGCACTTGTGGAAAACTGTTCATTGAGTAAGAAACCTGATCAAGTTCTTGCAGCCATTCATTACCTTAGGGATGTTGAAAACGTATCGGATAGCCCTCCGAGAGTGATCAACCAGTTGTTTTCTGATGCTGGCATCGAACCTCCTGGTAATCTCAGCCTCTATCTCAACAGACTCAAAGAACGTGGTTTCCTTATTGTTCCCGCTGAATATGGAGATAAGAACAGATTTTCACTTCTAACCGATGCTGGAAAAGCACACCTCGATAAACGGTCAACATCCTGAGCGTCATATGGTAATGTCCGGCGGAGGAGGGGATGACCCCCGAGATGATTCCGATCCGGCGAAATCAGTGGTCATCGATTGTTCCTTTCAGAACCATGCCAAAGCAATATTCAGGAAAGGTCGTCACCAAGGTTCTACATTCAGAAGGGCTATTCTTGACGGGGCTGATTTAACTGAAGGGGATTTTTCTGAATGTGATTTTCGTCGGGCTTCTATGGTTGAAGCAGATTTGATGAAATCTGCTTTTGATGGAGCCGATTTTAGAGGGGCTGATCTAAGAAAGGCTCGATGTAATCTTTCGAATTTCCGAAATTGTCAGATGGAAGGTGCTGATCTGCGAGGTATTCGTGGAAAGTATGCGATTTGGCAAGGAAGTGATTGGTGGAATGCAATTCTGAACGAAGATTTAGAAAAAGCACTCTCAAAGAAATGGCCTAAGCCAAAGGATCATTCAGACTCATCTTGAACAATTTCAACTTTGTTTGCTTCATCAAAAGCTAATCTTGCCCTTGCATTAATCAATGGCAGAAGAGCCATTGCTCCACACAAAAAAGCACAAACTCCACACAAATAACCTGTGATTTCATAGGTTTGAATAAGCATTGACTCATTCAGATGTTCTTTTGCAGCATTGTAAATGGTGACGTTTCCAAAGATCCCCCCGATGAGTGAAATTCCTGCACCGGATAGAGCCAATTTTCCTCCAATGGGTTTCATGAGATACAGTAGCACGCTTCCAACGATAACAAGACCGCTCCCCACTGTCAATGATACTCCGCGAACAAGGTATCCGTTTTGTTCGTTGACCTCTTTGTGGAATTCTTGAAATTGCTCGATGCTGAGATTTTCTCCTTGTTCGTTTGGAACATTGATCAATGTTTCAATTTGATTTTCGGAGAGCGTTTCTGCTCGATGGTTTGAAAGATCTGCATATCCGAGAATTGCGAAGAAAATACCTCCAAGAAGCAAAAGGATTGCAACCGTCTTTGGACCCTTATGATCCGGACGAACAGCGAACATATCTGGAACATCACTATTCATCATTTCATTCATCTCTTCGACAGGCTTCAAGACCTTGGCGCAAATCATCTGGAATTGTTCTTCGTTTCATTGAATCCATATCGACACAAACCGTTACCTGTGATGATGTCCAGAGCAATTCCTCATTTTGATTGTGAAATTCATAACGCCATGTACACGAAGACTCGCCAATCGTATCGATCCAAATCGTTGCGATAATCGTATCTCCATAACGCAAAGGGGCATGGAAGTCTGATTCTACATGGACTACTGGAAATCCAGTTTTCCGACTCAAGAGCAAATCAGCGTATCGGATATCGCAAATCTCCTTCCAAGCATCCTCAAAAAAACGGTGTGCAAGGTCAAAGATTCTTGGATAGTAAGCGATGTTTGCCAAATCAACCATTGGAAAATCAACGCCCCGTTCAAGTTGAACTGCCATACACTGCCTAGGAGAATAAGCAGTATGAACTCTTGTACGAGCCAACGGATTCCATTCCGTTGCGCTTATATCAAGTCGGCAGGTGGAGCAATTACCCCGGCCCCTTGGGGTAGTTTGGATATCCTTCGACCCTGCGGAGGTTGAGACCCGTGTTCGAATCGCGGAGGGGCCGCCAAATCACGAGGCTGCTTGCTGAGCACGGTCGTTTTCGATACGTTGAGCAACAGGAGCGTGGTGCTTCGCAACCGCCTGCATGAAATATTCATCCGAAGCATATGGCTCATCGTGGATGAGAACTCTGGGCGAATCTGAAAGCAACTCGAGAATCGACATTACATCGTCATAATGGTAACTGTACTCGAAAAGAGATGAATCCTCGACGACCTTGGTCCACTTTCGCTGATTCTTTTTCTTGAACCAGATGGTAAGTCCGTGAACTAATGGATTGGAATCGGAGACTCTCCATCTCCAACCATCCGTTCCTTTGATTTCAGCAGCTGATTCCTCGGCCTTGAGTTCAGCGGCAGTAGTGGATTCAATCCATGTTTTCATCGCTGCTGAGGCTGGGCTGACGCTGAGGCCATACAATTGCAGCATCGCTCTTCGCAAAGGACCATGCGCAGGTTGATGGATGAATTTGTCATCGTTGAGGAGCATCAAAAAATACGAATCTAAGACATCACACCCAGGCAGGTCTGTGACGTTTTTGTAATCTGGTTGAATACAAACACTTGTTTCTCGGCCCTTGAGTTCCCCTTTTCTTGTTGTTTTTGTTGCATTGAGTCCACTCCCTCCTGCAAACGGATTCTTGAGTTTGGAAAGGACTGATTCTAGCGGAATTGTGTATGTTGCAAGGTTGCCGAGAATAATGATGTTCTCTGCATCAAATATGATTTTATCGGGATTCTTGTTAATGGTTTTCATCAAATAATCGAATGAGGTCTGCATCGCCGTAAAACTTGCATCTATTCTCCCTTGAAATTGCTCAAGCTTCTTTGTTTGATATTCAGTCGAGGGAGATGGGTGCTCGACTTCTTCTTCTAATCCGTGAGATTCTTCGTCCATACATGTATCTTAATTCAACAGTATTTGAACTCAGGAAGGCCAGTTAACTATTTCCCAATCGTGTTTTTTAGCGTGCTTCTGCAAAGAAGATTCTGGATTTACAGCGATGGCGTGACCACATATTTGCATGAACCAGGAATCGGCAAGCGTGTTGCCATATCCATAGCACTTCGATAGATCGTGACCATTCTTTGCAGCATCTTGTTCCACGATTGGCACCTTTCCTTTGCGGCGAGGGAGGGCCCATCCTCGTTCCGAGCCTGAAAGCCAACCGTCGCGTGATTCGGGTCCACAGCCGTATACTTCGTCCATATTGAGGACTCGAGCCATCGCTTCAGCCATCGGAGCGACTGTCGCAGTGACCAATACCAATCTATGTCCCTGTTTTCGATGCCATTCAAGGCGTTCCCAGGCCCCTTGTGATATCTTGGGTTTGAGAATAGAGGTTGCAATCTCCTCAGAATATTGCTCAAGAATGCGCCACGATGCAAGCGATAAGTGGCCTCGATTACGGAGAGCGTCGTAAGGAGATTTGCCTGTAAGAAGGCCGAATGTCGCCCCGAGAATCCATGCGGCAGTAGCATGTGGAATCCTCCAAGGCCTACGCTTTGCAAGAACGCCTGTCAATGTCTTTTCGCTTGAAGCGTTCAACAATGTCCCATCAAGATCGAAGTATGCCGCAACCTGACTCTCTTCGCCCATGGCATGAGCAGACATACAGAACTCATGAGTTAGTCGGTTGATTTGCTCTCCCTAAGGTTATAATCAAGTGATTAATCCCTAAGCGTGATGCAAAAAAGAGGCATGGTTTTCTTAGCCTTGATACTACTGTTTTCAGTAGGCTCTGCATCGGCTGAAAATTCACAAATTATTGATCTGGATGAAAATGAAGGAGAAACCGTCATCGTTACCGTTGATAGTACAAACCTTAGATTCTCTCCAGATTCTATCACCTTAAATGAGGGGGATACTGTAAGATTCTTTTGGGATGGTCAACTTCTTGCTCACAATGCTGTAGAAGATAACGCATTATTTGATTCTGGAGACCCCGAAACTAGTGTCGATTATAGTTACACTTTCGCAATAGGAGAGAACGGCACCTACCAATATGTTTGTGAGCCACATGAAGCATTTGGGATGGTTGGAACAATTATTGTCAACCCCCTGCCTGTGAATGACACCGAGAGTCCTGAACCACCGCCTTCGAATAATGACGAAGGTGATGAAAATGTATCGATGATGGATGGGTTAATCTCGTTCATCTGGTTTACTCCCTGGTTTATTGGAATGTTTGTTTTGGTTGGTTATCTCACAACCCGAAAAGAACACTATCATTTGGGAGTCATTCTTGAAGAGGAAGCGGATATTGAGGCTACACCCTCTTCTTCTGAAGAAGGCAATACCTTGATTGAGAGTTATAGGGCGCGTGTTCTCACCCTTTGTGCCCTATACGTAGCACAAGGAATTCCATGGGGTTTCATCACTGTTACATTTGTTACCTATCTTGCTGTTGAAGGTGTTTCGGCCGGCCAGTTGGCATTTTTGCTCACACTAGGAACTCTTCCATGGTCCGTTAAATTCCTATGGGGCCCTATTATCGATCGTTATCAATTTCCTGAAATGGGAAAGCGGCGACCATGGATTTTGATTGCGCAGAGCGGCATGATTGTTATCCTGAGTTCGATGCTATTAATTCCAAATATGTCGTCAAATGTTAACCTTGTTGGAATTATGTTTTTGGTATACAATATCTTTACGGCATTACAGGATGTTAGTACCGATGCGCTAGCAGTCGATGTGTTGAAGCCTCATGAATTTGAAAAAGTCAACAGTTACATGTTCACTTCAAAAGCCGTTGGGGGAATCATTGGCGGTGCCGGTCTTGGAACAATAATTGGATTTGTGGGGATCAAGGGGGCAATTGTTCTACAAATCCCTATTCTCGTTGTCATAATGCTTGTCCCTTTGTTTATGACAGAACGTCCGGGAGAGAAATTGTACCCATGGAGCGAATCGGTTGGAGAGGGTAAAACTGAGAACGCGATTGAAAAGAAAAATTTCAAAGAAATCTTCGAAAACATCAAGATTGCATTTTCTTTTAGATCTGCTCAACTTGGAATTCTCTTGAGTTTGATTATTTCATTATCCTATTTTCTCATCCCCGTGCTTCCGCTCTTATTCGTTCGGGAATTGGGATGGACCGAAGAGCAATTTAACGCTACCAAAGGTGGCATTATACTCATTGTAACAATGCTCGGATACATGGCGGGTGGGCAATTAGGAAAGCAGTTTGGTGGTAAGGCCATCATCATCTACTCGGCGTTTACCACAGCACTAATCACAGCTTTCTGGGGAATGAATGAGAACTTGTGGAGTAATGGCTTTTTCATGATGGTAATTTGGAGTCTTCAGACATTTGTCTGGGCTATGGTATCCATCAACATCTACTCACTAATGATGCGAATCACATGGACAGAGGTTGGAGGAACGCAATTCACAGGATACATGGCTATGATGAATCTTTCAGCGATTATCGGCTACCAACTTACCGCCCCATTAGTTGCAATGTTTGATTATTCGACGTTGTTTTACATCGCAGCTCTTCTCGAGACTGTTGTCATCCTCGGTGCGATGTTTATCGATCCTGAAGAAACGAGAAGGGAGATGGCAAAACGCCTTCCCGAATAATATTGCTTAAACCTCCAAAACGGCCTCACAACTTGGGCATCGTACCTTTCCTGAGAATCCATTTGGAACTCGAAGTGATTGATTGCAACTGTTGCATTTGATTTTCTTCTTTTCTGAATCGTTTGAGGATCTAGACGTATTGTCTACAATTCGCTGAACTCCTTCGGGCCATCCCTCTTTCAGATCTTGTGGAGCCACCAAAAGCGGCAGGGCGGTAAGAATCATACAAAATGCTGAACAGAAGAACGTATATGCCGGCGCTGTGAAGCCATCTAAACCAATTGATAGGGGGCTCCACTCATCATTATACACGAACGATAAAATTCCAGAAACTACCAATGTTCCTAATACTGTATAAACTCCATTTCGATAACCTGCAATAATCATCATTCCACCAAAAACATAAGCCATACCAATAACGAATGCTAAGATGGATTCAATGACGTATTCTTCCATAAAATCGCCCCAGAAGAATCCTAAAAAGAAGACAATTCCTATCCGGATAATGCCGTAGATGAGGATGAAAGTTCCCATCGTTGAAGCCAGTCCTGAACTGTTGTTATTTCCAACGATTACGAATTGTGTGGCTTGTTGTTGTGGCAATACGGCAACTCCACCACCCATTTGGCCTGGAATAACTTGTGGGAAAGCGGTTGCACCAGGAGCCGCTCCTGTGCTCAGAGCCTCATCGTATTCCATAAGGCGAATGATAACCTCGTCCTTTCGTCCGCCGACTCTCAAGCCGCGAGACTTACACAATTTCTTCAAATCTAATAGTGTCATTGAATCGTAGTCCATGAAATGACTACTCATACACTTCATTTAAAATAAGGGCCTGCATTAATTGATCTAGGAATTGTTTTTCTCGGATTCAAGACACCCATAAACTCGGCGTCCAGCACGATGATCTTGCCACCATGTTAGCTTATCAGCGAGATGCCTTGGAATAAAGAAACCAATCTTTCTTGGCGTTAATCCATGGTTTCGCATGGTCTTTTCATAGGCTAAATTCGCTACTATTGACTGTGCTGAACATCCTGGATTCGCTGTAACAAATCGCATGATTTCATCTTTTAACCGTTCAAAACGTGCTTTCTTTTGGGATCCTTTTCCCAGCCTTCTTGGAGACATAAACGTAAATCTTTACGTTTACACTTATCAATCAAATGGGGGGCGTCCCTATTCCATGGAAACCGGTTGAGTGGTCTTCCAGTTTGCCGTAGCAAGTTTCTTAGCTTTACCATCAGCAATAATTGGGGCGATTTTGTTTAGTCGCCCATGCATACCATGAACCTGAAACTTGACTCGTAATTCGGCGGTTAAGGAGGTTTCAAGCGCTTGCATTTGTTCATCATCCAATTCAACACTTGCCAGTGATTCTCCCGAAGTTATTGATGAAATTGTAAAGGTTTTATCCTTGCACGAAAGCGCTGGCCTGAAGTCCATATCATCTGGATGATTCATCCAAACAGAGATATCAAGAGAAAGTGTGTCACGAATATTGACTCGGCTGATTTCGACTGATTCGACCATGCCACTCAATCCTTCCAAACATCGGCCATTCAAACCTTTTTCGTCGCACCCTACTCAAATGCAATTTCAGTAATGACTGGTTCATGTATGACAATTCTTAGTGTCAAGGTCCAATCATTGCCCGGATCGGGGTCTGGCAGAAATTCAACAGCCGAGTCGGGATTTGTCTGTATTGCACGTACGAACAACGCCCACGGATTCTGACCGAAGTTTTGACCACGGCGATCAAGAATTGTACGTAAAACCATTTCTTCTGAGTCTGCTTCAATGACTTCATCGAGACCTTTTGGATTTAGATCAGTAGCGATGATGGTCGCTTTAGCATTCTCGGATTGCGTTACATTACCCCCTTCCGTTTCTGCCTCTTCATTGAATCCTTCTTCAGGAATTGAAACGATTAGAGAGAAATTGTCGTAAGGTTGGATAATATCATTTTCAAGTTCAAGCACTGCTTCAAAAGAGAGAATTCTTCCTTGTTGCCCAGGCAAGATTTCTTCGGTCCATTCCTCACCCTCATCAAGATAATCCGACCAAGTTTGTTCGAGGACGCGTTCTTTCCATTCGATGTTGAATTGTCTTGCTGAGACATTGATTTCGAATGCCTCGGTCACAATTCCGCCCTGGCCATCGTCAATGGTCAATGAACCGACGTAGAGGCCGCTTGTATTGGTCATGAGCAGTGTTTGTGGTTCAGTTGAATCAATATCATTTCTGCCATCGCCATCGCCATCGGAGTCAACGCCCCAATCCAAATCCCATTGATACGATAATTCAGCCGCTTCAGGATCGGTCGAAGCAGAAGCATCGAGAAGTACGGCGTCACCTGCACGGGGGTTCTCAGGATAGGTTAGTTCAATGGTTGGAACGCCGTTGACAATAATGATAGTGAATGCTTCATCGATGCCTCCCTGATCGTTTTCGACTTCGAGAGACACCGTGTATGCGCCAAAGATATTGTAAATATGTGATGTGAAACCTGTCACCGTCTCTGAGGTTTCACCATCACCAAAGTCCCAACGATATGCAGTAATAATTCCCTCAATAGCATCGGATTCGCGAGCATCAAAGGTAACCATTTCTCCTTCTTGAATGAGAAGAGGGTAGGCCTCTAAGGTTGCTCGAGGTTTGGTTGCCGAATCAAGTGCTCCAAGACATCCTGCAAGTGAAACGGTCATCATAATTGCAGTGAGAAACAATCCACGAGACCGTAGCGTTTTCTCTTGCATAACCTTCCCTCAATCTCGTCCTATATCTAACCATGTTGTTATTCTGAGCGTTTTTGTTTGATTCAAATCACTGTTTATTCGGGCGAGTCGAAGGAGACTTCGGTAGAAACATCACCGATTATGGCTGCTGAATCAAGATGGTTTCCAAGTTCCTCAATCGAACTATGTTCAACAACATTTTTCTCGGAATAATTTTCCATTTCTGAATCGATAAGAACATCGTCGATGGTGGCATCATGCTCATCATAATCCGGTGCTGGCAAGACTGTTAAATCATCTAGTTGCTCTTCATCTGCTTCAAGAATTGATTCAATTGCTGAAACATCTTCCTCAACATCTCGCTGGTATTGTTCCTCGAGTTTAGAAAGCATGTTGTCTTCAGTAGAATCTTCATCGGACTCGGTGTTTGAGGCCTGTTTTGTAAAAAAACGCCGAAAGAAACCCATATTGGCTGGTACAGGGAGGCCTTCTTTAATCTGAGTGAAGGTTTTCTTTGAACAACATGGTTCAGGCGATAGTTCTTCAATTGCACTGGATTGGGAGGAGGCATGGAACTGCTGGAAGGTGAACGAGTTCTCGCTTTCGACTTGGAAACGACCGGCATCAGTACATCTCGAGATCGAATCGTGCAATTAGCGCTCATCGGTTCGGATGTTGATAATTCCGAAATTTCCTACGATCAGTTGGTTAATCCGCGCCGGCCCATTCCCTACGAGTCGCAAAAAATTCACGGTATATCGGATGCTGATGTCCGAGGACAACCTGACTTTTCTGAAATTGCTGACAGTGTTTCGAGTTTGATTGAAGGGTGTGTTCTAATCGGCCATAATGTCAGACAATTCGACCTTCCAATGTTGCGAAATGAATTCTTGAGGATCGGGGCCCTACCTCCTGAACCTAAAGCCGTTCTCGACACATTGGAAATGGTTCGGCGGCTAAAATTACCTCGGCCACACCGTCTTGGGGCGCAATGTAATCGACACGGCATATCTCTGGAGAATGCGCACAATGCATCAGCAGATGCTGCTGCATCATTGTTGCTTCTCTGGAAATTAGGGCTTGATCATCCGAGTTATTTTCGAAAATCGTTGGAAGAAGTGGAGCAATGGTGCGCGACCGGTTCTACTGCAAAGGCTCAATCCGACCTCGGCCCACAACTCGATGATTTGGAATTGGTCGATCCTAACGGCATGGTTCGCCGGGATGGTAGCCATATGGTCCTCGCAGTCGGACGTCATCGGGGACGTCATTTGGAAGAGTTGAACGAACTCGATCCTCGTTATCTTCAATGGTTGCTTTCACCGAATGGTATTGAAGATGCAAATGCAGTTCAAATGATCAAGGCTTACCTGAATCAGGAATAGGTGCCCACGGTAACACATCGCACCATGGTCCAACGCGCCAAACCTCTCGGTTCATCATCGCACTTCCAAGGAAAATTGGTCCTTGATGGCCATCGTCCAGTAGTGCTTCTAGGACTTCTTTTCCGCGTCCATCAAACGTTACATTACGCATCTGTCCTGTTGGTTCCACATCGCCAAGATCGTTTCTAGGTACGCACTCTTCGACGGTTGCTGTTGAACGTCCTTCATCGTACTGATGTAAAATCACAACGCCATCAGCAAAATCACCTTTGTGAAGAGACTTGTTTTGATGTCGCCAATTCCACCAGTGGGGACACCATGCTTTCCAATCACAAAAGCCTCCACATGAAGACTGTCCCGGAGTTGGATCAAGCGGTGTCTCTGATGGTTTCGTAGCATCCCAGGCCTCATATGCCGCTTCTAGGACGTTATCTCCAACCGCATCCCACTTTGATGATGTATCTGTGTACCATCCTTGTGCTTGAACGGGGGGTGCTTTCTCATTGTTCGAAAGAAGAATGTCTCGATACATGCGCAATTGACGATTTACTTCTGGCTTGAGTTTGCCTTGAGGAGGCTTACCGGTTTTCAAATCAGCAACCAACCAGCCAGTGAGTTTCCCTGAGTCGTCGACATCCGCAAGCAAGAGGTCCAATCGTCCCATCAGATGACCATCCTTGGTAACCAATTCTCCTTCAACAGCTATAGTGAGTGATTGGATTTTCTTCCATAATGCAATGGTGATACGGTCATGGGCTAAGCCTTGTACTCCAACATGATCAAGAAGCATATTGATCGCTCCCTTCTGTTGCTTTTGGGCTTCTCTATACTTATCTTCTTTCCAATTTGGATGTCGCGGAGTATCATGGAAGATTTGTTTTTCTTCTTCCCATCGTTTTCGTAGCAAAGCATCGGCCTCGCCAAGAATCCAATTTGATTCTGCGGGTTCTCGGCCTGCTAAATCGATCTGCAACAAATCCTCGATAGAAGCATGCACAGCCGTACCTAATGATGCAGCCATACCTGCTTTCCTTGGCAACCTCTGCCGACTAAGCCAATACATCCGGGGGCATGTTTCGTATCGATTCCACGCAGAAGGAGATAGGCTGTGTTTGCGCTCTTCGACCATGAACAGGCCCCGTCCTTGAAGGACATGAAACCTACGCTTGAAGGCGAAAGTGTTGAATGCCTCCTTGCAAAGTTGCGGTTATGGAAGGAACTCTCGTCAAGATTCGAGCGGACGTTGTAACTGAAGGCGCACTTGTCATCACCTGTTTTCCAAGTGTGGGGATGGTATCAAGCGTTGTTGGTCATTATTTGATTGATAATCTGGAGCTTGAATTTGTTGGCGGAGTCGTTGACTCTCGCCTCCCTCCTCTAACATTGGTTACCGATGGCAAACCAATGCCAATCATTCGAGCGTATGCCGGTAAACCTGAATGCAGTATTGAAGGATGTGACAAGATTATTCTGTTGATGAGTGAACTTGTCATTCCAAGTCCGCTTGTCAACGATATCGTATGGGCACTATACGATTGGTCTAAAGGATCAAAGATTCGTATGGGCATTCTGGTTGATGCCTTTTCCAAAGAAGGGCTTGGAGGAAACTCTGGAATCGAGGAGCCGACAGTTGATTATGATGATACAGATGATACAGATCTAGTAGGCATTGGTGCCACAGACCACGTTTGTGATATGCTCAAAGGGATGGAAATACCATTGCTGACCAGTGGTGTCATTCGCGGCATCAATGGTGTTTTGCTGAGTGAAGCCCGAAGAAGAGCTATCGATGTCATGAGCGTCATGGTTGAGGCTGATCCTCGCTTCCCTGATGCTCGTGCTGCTGCTGCATTGGTCAAGAAACTTAATTCAATTCTACCGACAACACATCTCGACGATCAACCACTGCTCGAAGAAGCCCAGATGCTTGAAGAACAGTTGAAATCACTTCTTAGTCAAGCCGCACCGAATGAGGCTCCATCGCCATCATCCATGCTTTACGGTTGAAGACCGTCGAAGAACGAGTGCTGCGATTATCAAAACGATAACGGCGATGCTCATCCATTTTGGAAGAAGAAGTGTATTCTCCTTAACAAACGGCAGAAATTCTGTCAAAGAATCAGCTCTTGTGTATGTTCCACCAAGGGATGCAGTGAGGAGCATGCAGCCTGTTGAGATGGAGCCGAATGCATTGTGAATATGTTGTGAAAAGCCATCACTATGCATTTTCCAGCGAGCGTACAGGACTCCTAGGGCAAGTCCTCCTCCTGCAGTAGAGAGTAGCATTTTGTTGGCGAGAAGAGGAGAGGTATGGGCTCCGCTAGGCGAGGAGTTAATGCCGGAAAGTATTGCAAACGGTAGGGCAAGAAGCCCGAACAACAATGCGATATGGGCGGTCGTATCCATCATTGGCATGAATTTACTATCCTTGTTTTGGAAGATCAAGAACGAATGCAGTACGAAACAAAGTCCTGCAAGTGCAAACGACCCGACTACAAGTTCGGTCGTCATGACGTGGAATGTAGCAGATTCAATCATATGTTCTCCTCCAAATAATCCTTGAATTCACTATCCCTTGGTTTGGGTTTTCGAACTAATAGAACCAATCCAAAGAAAAGAACAAGATGAGCAATCGATTGAAGCAATAGTGCTGTTTCATCAGCTTCCCAGGTCGGTTCAGCACTTACAAGTGAGAACCACGGCGTGGTCTGCTGCGGACCTTCCCCCTCGAGTACGGCCCTCCATTCGATGGTTGAGGTTGTCAATGCTGCCGGTAATTCGGCCTCCCAGCATTCATTGTTTTGTGTAGTCTCAAGTTGGTAGGCTTGGCCAGAAGGTTCACGCCACTCGATGATGACATTGCCTGCAGCAATCGTCTCAAGGCATAATTTCGTTGATTCGCCGATTTCTCTTGATGTCGGCGGCTCGTATTCTGGATTGATTCGTTGAAGGTTCTCAGGTATGGGTTCAACGGTGATTGCAAAGGCTTGGGAAATGCCAAAGAAGGGGTTTCCAGCATCGCTTCCGGAATTATCACCATGGTGCACTGAAACGTAGAGCATTTTCTCTCCAATCTCATCAGCACGGAGAATCCAAGAGTGGGTTAAGACCGCTGAATCGATGGATGCATATTCGATATAATTGTTTGAACCGCCCATTCCATCAGAAAGTATACTCCATCCATCAGTGGTTGGAATGTCTCCGTTCGCATTGGTTGATGAGAGCAAGAAAATACCGATCTGATCAACATTGTGAGATTCGAAGCCAGATATCTGGACGGTGATTTCAGCGGGTTGACCTATCCAAACCGTCCCAGAAGGTTGGAGACTAAGTTGTAGGTTAGATGTCGCATTTTGATTGGCATCTCCGTGGCAAGCGCCACCACATTGCATATTTTCCAAACCATTGCCAACACCACCTGGATTACCACTAACGTGGAGTGGTATCAAGAGAGAAAGCGTGATGAGTAGAACCAGCTTCCGTTTCATGTTTATTCACCCCTGCGTAAAAGACTTGATACGAACAATAGAATCCCTATGATTGCGTACACTGAACCCAAACCCAAACCAGCAACTGAGGATGGTCCTTGCTCAAAATCGGTTGTTGATGATTCGATTACAACATCCACTACAGGAGATTGACAAGATGATTCCAGAATTCGATCTCCGAGCATGGTTTGAACCTGATAGGTCGAAGTACCGATTAAACTCGGTTTATCATTGAATGTTGTTGCATTTGTTACTCCAACAGTAACACCATTTCGCATAATTTCAAAGGATGCTGTTTCAGAAGAATCCCAGGTCCAATCAAGCCGAACATTTTGATCGGTTACAGTTTGAGTTAGGTTTGGACATGTCAATGCAGGAATGGAATCGAGTGTAAGGAGAGTCGTGTTTGTTGCTCCTGATTCATCGGTTACGGTGAGTGATACATCGATTGAACCGCTCAAAGGCATTAGGAAAGAAGCCTCAACTCCAGACGCGCCTCCGCCTGTCCAAATCCATTGATAGCGAACAATCGAATTGTCCGGATCGGTCGAATCATGTGCAGAAAGTAACGTTCGCTCACCCCCGTACAACGAATCGGTGATAACGGTTATCTGGGCGCTTGGTGGTGCGTTTTCGACAATAATTGAACCGGTTGAAAGTACCGAGATTTCCTCATCTGTAGCAATCACTTCAACGCTCCATTCTTGTCCTGGCCCTAGATACGATGATGGAACCGTTGTTGCACCATCAAGTGACCCTTCACGGAACCCATTACGGAACCAAGTAATCGATGAAATCTCAGTCAAATCACCATCGAGATCAGTAATCGTTGTTTCAATCGAGAGGTCGTCTTGAGATGTTACGCTTTCATCTAGTGCAATGGAAAGAAGCGGTTTCGAATTAAGAATCGATACAGAAAGAGTCTCGCTTTGAGAGCTTGTTGCTTCACCATCATCTGCCTGCACAATAGCAGTCCAAATGTTGCCCTTAATCGTCGCAGATGATGGTAGAGTTACCTGATTGTTATATTCCGGCTGTATCGTACCATTAAGGTCCCAAACGATGTTCATTGTTAGTGTATCACCATCGACATCGCTCATGATTGTGCTTAGTGTAACGTCTTGATCAGTTGTTACTTCTGTAGCGCTAATTGACGCTGATTCTAACTGAGGAGCAGTGTTCTGAATCTCAATATTTGAAGAGGGTGTCCATGTAGACCAGTCAGTTCCATCATTCACTCGAACTTCGACCACCCAAACATCACCTTTCGTCGTCGTCGTTGATTCGAGCATTGAAGATGAAATCGCTGTCATCACTCCGTTCTTCCACCAGCGATATTCGGTGTCAGTGATGGAATCCATGTCTGCATCAGAAGAGGTTGATGATGCGATGAGTGAATCTGAGGTTGTAGGATTGGTTGGTGATATTGTGATACTGTCCACCGTTGGTACTGTATTTGGCTGACCTTCGATGGAGATTGCATTTGAGCGAACCCAAGCAGAATGCCCCTCGCCATCGAATGCCCTGATTTCAACTTCCCAACTATCCCCGGCTCGTGTAACAATAGATGGAAGCGTAGTAAGGTTGTTTAATCCATCTTGCAAGACGCTTCCGACATACCACCGGTACTCGAATGTAAGTGAATCACCATCGTTGTCTTCGTCTCCAGCGATGGATGTAGTAAGATCATCATCTGAGGTTGGGTTTGATGGTGATATGGCTGTAGAGGAAATTGAGGGTAGGGAATTCAAGACGGTTATCGTGTTTGAATTCACGGAGGTTCCGAAGTCTTGGCCGTCGCTCGGTGTCACCGATGCTTGCCAATCATCACCGCGCGTTATATCATCACTTGAAATTGTCAACAATCCATCGAATTGTGTTTGATGTACTCCATTCTTAGACCAATGAATAGTAGTCCCTGATTCTGTATCGCCACTGTCTTGATCAGAGAATGTGTAAGTGAGCGTGAT
>CEVR01022289.1_pt1 | contig 25483 bp, 28 predicted proteins | sample 356541 | NCBI WGS metagenome assembly CEVR01 (sample SAMEA2623734, study PRJEB7988) | marine metagenome | isolation source: saline water (ENVO:00002010), including
ATAAATATATTTTTAGTTCAATAGAAAATAAAATAAGTAAAGAAAAGTATTTTAAAAATTTTAATGCTATTAAAAATCATATTAAAAAAGGTGATTGCTATCAAATCAATTATTCACAATTATTTGAATCTAAATATGAAGGATCTGAATATGATATTTATAAAGAAATAAGAAAGATTAATCCTGCTCCATTTTCAGCTTTTATTAAAAACGACAATGATTATATTATTTCATCCTCTCCAGAAAGATTTCTTAAAATAGAGAATGGTAATGTTGAAACAAAACCTATTAAAGGCACGATAAAAAGAGGACATAACAGTGAGTCAGATGAAAAAAATAAAAATTTATTAATTAATGACGAAAAAAATAGAGCTGAAAATTTAATGATAGTAGATCTATTACGAAATGATCTAAGTAAGAATTGCAAGCCTAACTCGGTCAAGGTAACAAAATTTTGCGATTTAGAGACTTATGAGTCAGTTCATCATCTTGTAAGTACAATTATTGGAAAATTAGATGATGGCATTAACTCTTTTGAACTTTTTGAAGGATGTTTTCCTGGTGGGTCAATAACTGGAGCTCCTAAAATAAAGGCTATGGAAATAATTAAAAATCTTGAAAATGAGAGTAGAAAAATTTATTGTGGTTCAATTGGTTATTTTGATGACAAAGGTAATTTAGATACTAATATTTGTATCAGAACCATGCATTTATCACGTGGTAAATTAAAATTTTCTGCAGGGGGAGGTATCGTACACGATTCCAAGGCTGAAAGCGAGTATCAGGAATGTTTTCAGAAAGTTTTAAAGTTCACTGAGCTTATCAATAAAAATATAAAACTTTAAGAAATTTTTCTACTTAGAAGAATAGCCACCCATCTTGTACTTTCATTATTTTCAAGAATTATTTTCGCTATGATTGTTAGTGGAATTGATAAAATCATCCCTACAGGACCAAGTAGCCATCCCCAGAATATTAATGATATAAAAACAACCAATGTAGATAAACCTAATTCTTTTCCAAGATACCTAGGTTCTATTATATTTCCCATAACAATGTTTACAATTCCGTAAATTAACACTACTAAAAGCATAATGGATATATCAAATTGTAAAAAGGATAATAATACCGCAGGTATTGCAGCCAATATTGAACCTATATTAGGAATAAAATTAAAGAAGAATGCAATGATGCCCCATAGTATTGCATAATCTATTTTTAATATACTTAATGATATAAAAATAACTAAACCTGTTATAGCGCTTACAATTGTTTTTATTGCTAAATACTTATTGATTTTATCCCCAATAAATTCAAAATCTTTAATCTTCTTTTTACTATTAAGTATTGCCGTTACTTTTTGAGAAAGTAATGAAATTTCTAAGAGTGTGAAAGCAACAATAAGTAATATAATAAAATAATTAGTAAGAACGTTACCAAATGCACTTATTGAATTTGCAAAAAACTGCATTATGGTTGATGGGTCAACGTATTGATTTAATAATGAAACATTTAACTCTATTCCATTTGAGCTAAAAAATTCATTTAATGACTGTATTTGATTTTCAAATTTTACTTTGTAGTGTGGTAGTGATTTGCCGAGATTATTAATAGAATTACCAATTATGTAGGTTATTAGTAAACTAAATGAAATTAAAAAAATGATAATAATCGAGACACTCATCACAGGCGGTATTCTCTTTGAATTCAAATAATTGAGCGGTGGAGCACAAATAAAAGAAATAAAGATAGCTAATAAAAAAGGCACAACTAATTGTTGAGCAAATTTCATTGCAGAAAATATTATTATTAAGCATGTAAATATTAAAAATCCTTTTGGAAAATTATTATTCATTTACTATATTTTACATGCAGTATTTTATAGCCTGCAATAGCTGAAATTATAGAACCAATAAATATACCAAGCTTACTAGATTCGATTAGTTCATTTGTACTGAATGCTAATCCATTAATGAATAAACTCATAGTAAAACCAATTCCGCATAAAAATGATAAACCTAATATGTCAACCATATTAACATTTTCTGGAAGCTTGAATATCTTTAACTTTATAGAGATATAAGTAAAAAGTGTAATGCCAATTGGCTTTCCTATAATTAAACCTAAAATTATACCTAAACTAATAGGATTAAATATACTATCTAATGAAAAGCTTTCAAAACTTATATCACTATTAAAAAATGCAAAAACCGGAAGAATAAATAACCCAACAAAATTATGCAAGGAATGCTCAAGCTCTTTTAACATTGATTTCCAATTGCTATTCATAACGTTTGGTATAGTTGCTGCAAGAAGGACTCCCGCAATTGTTGCATGAATTCCTGATTTTAAAAAAAAGTACCACAAAAGAATTCCTAAAATAAAATAAATAAGCTTATTATGATTACCAGACAAGTTAACTATAATAAGCGTTATAAAAGTGAAAAAAGCATAAAGTAAATAAGCCATTTCAATATTTGACGAATAGAAAAAAGCTATAATTAGAATAGCACCTAGGTCATCTATTATTGCTAAGGACAATAAAAATATTTTAAGACTTATAGGAACTTTTTTTCCTATAACTAATAAAACTGCTAGAGAAAATGCTATATCCGTTGCTGTTGGAATTGCCCATCCTGAGAGATTTTCTGGATTATTATAATTTAGATATATGTACACAGCAGCAGGTAAAACCATTCCACCAACCGCTGCAATCCCTGGTACGAGCATTTTTGAAAAGCTTGAAAGCTCGCCTTCCATAATTTCTCTTTTTAGCTCTAAACCTATTAAAAAGAAAAATATTGCCATTAAACCGTCATTTACCCAATGTTCAGTTGTTTTATTAAGATTTATCTCTCCAATATTAATTGGTAAAGGCAAAGTTTTGAGTTGGTAATAGAAGCTTTCTAATGGACTATTTACAATAATTACTGCCAAGATAGCAAATATTAATAGAAGAAAGCCTGATATCTCTTCTTTTTTAAAGAAGTTAATTAAAAAATTTCGACTATCCCATGAGAAGGTTTTATACTTATTCATCATTATTTTAATTCTTATGTAGAATAATATATTAACAAATTAGTCAAAAAATTGGTATGCAAGATAAATATAATTTTCAAGAAATAGAAAAAAATATACAGAGTGAGTGGGAAAGCAATGAGACTTATAAAGTTGACCTAAACAACTCTAATGAAAAATATTACTGTTTATGCATGTTTCCTTATCCAAGCGGAGACTTACACATGGGCCATGTTAGAAATTATACAATAGGTGATGTTTTTTCAAGATTCCATAGATTGACTGGCAAAAATGTATTACATCCGATTGGCTGGGATTCATTTGGTTTGCCCGCTGAAAACGCTGCTTTAGAGAAAGGAATTAATCCATCTGATTGGACATATGAAAATATTAAAAATATGAGATATCAACTTAAATCCTTAGGCTTTAGCTACGATTGGTCAAAAGAAATTACCACTTGTTCGGAAGAGTATTTTAAGTGGGAACAATGGTTTTTTATAAAGCTTTTTGAAGATGGTTTAATTTACAGAAAAAAATCTATAGTAAATTGGGACCCAGTTGACATGACGGTACTTGCCAATGAACAGGTTATCGAAGGCAGGGGGTGGAGATCAGGAGCTATTGTTGAGCAAAAAGAAATTAATCAGTGGTTTCTAAAAATTACAGAATTTGCAGACGACCTATTAGAAGATTTAACTTTATTAAAGGATAATTGGCCTGACAATGTAATTACTATGCAAAAAAATTGGATAGGAAAATCATTGGGCTCTGAAATATTAATTAATACAGATTTAGGGGATATTGATATTTTCACCACAAGGGCAGATACAATATTTGGTGTATCATATATAGGTATTTCTCTATCCCATCCATTTGTCTCAAAATTAGATATTGAAATTCAAAATTTTTGTAAATCTAAGGATAATTTTTTGAAAAATGAATCTATTACACAAAATTCTATTAATGGAATATTTTCTGGTTTTTATGCATACCATCCTATTACTAAAGAAAAAATTCCTATTTGGTGCTGTAATTATATTTTAATGGATTACGGCACTGGAGCTATTATGGGTGTACCCGCTCACGATGAAAGAGATTATTTATTTGCAAAGAAATTTTCTTTGAATATTAAAAAAGTTATCTCTTGTAAAGAAAAAGAGAATTTACCAGTTATTCAAAAAGGAATTTTAATCAATTCTGAAAATTTCGATGATTTATCAAGCGATGATGCAATAAAAAAATTAAATCAATTTTTTCTTGATAATTCTCTTGGTAAAAGTTGTTATAAATATAAACTCAGAGATTGGGGTGTATCGAGGCAGCGATACTGGGGCTGTCCTATACCTGTAATATATCGAGAGGATGGGGAAATTTTGACTGTACCTTTAGATCAACTTCCAGTAACACTTCCTGTTGATGTTAGTTTTGAAGGCAAAGGAAATCCTTTGGAAAATCATCCTACTTGGAAATACACAAAATGTTCTGAAACAAATATGAAGGCTATAAGGGAAACAGATACTCTCGATACTTTTTTTGAGTCCAGTTGGTACCAAGCTAAATACCCAACATCTAATAACGAAACAATGATCTCAAATGAAGCAAAAAATTGGATGCCTGTGGATTTATATATAGGAGGTGTTGAACATGCTGTCTTACATTTACTCTATGCAAGGTTTTTTAATAAACTTATGAATAAATACGATATTTTAACAAATAAAGAACCATTCAAAAAGCTTATTACTCAAGGAATGGTACTAAAAGACGGAAGCAAAATGTCAAAATCAAAAGGTAATACTGTGGACCCTAAATTACTTATTAATAAGTATGGCGCAGACACGGTACGACACTTTATTATTTTTTCTGCACCTATTAATAATTCATTAGAGTGGTCTGATACTGCTGTAGAAGGATCACATAGGTTTTTAAATAGACTATGGCAAACCTCTGTTGAAATTAATAATTATAAAAAGCCGACAATACAAAAAGACTTAGAAAATAATTTTTTGATATTTTGTAATCAGCAAATTAGAAAGATTACAAAAGATTATAAAGATGAAGATAGTTTAAATACTGTTGTATCATCATGCATGGAGTATTTGAATAAACTATCAATAAACATCAAAAAAAGAAGTATTAATGCAGTTATTCTAAATGAATATTTTATGAAACTTCTCATAATGCTATACCCCGTTTGCCCACATATATGTAAACAAATCTTCAAAGATTTATACAATGAAAATATTGATGTACAGCAGTGGCCAAGGTTCGATGAAAATTATCTAAATTATGATAATACAATGATTGTTATCCAAATTAATGGTAAGGTAAAGGATAAAGTAGAAGTAAAAAGTGATATATCTCAGGAAGAACTTGAAAAGATAGTTTTTCATAGAGAAAAAATAAAAGCTATTATCGCTGATAGAAAGATAAAAAAAGTTATATATATTCAAAATAAAATTTTAAGTATAGTTATATAGCGATGAAAAAATTAAATTTTTTGTTCCTAATTATTATATTTTCCACAAGTTGTTCTTACAAGTTGGGTGGTCTTGAAACCATATTTGAAAATACAAGTTCAAATGTGTTTCATATTAAAGAGTCGTCTATAACTGAATTTAAACAATTCCTTCTCAATGCTGACGTCAATGTTTCAAGTGATAAATATAATTACTTAATTGAAATTTTAAATTTTAAGAGGGAAAAAATAACCATTAGCACCACATCAAAAGCTAAAGTAAATGAATATAGAATAATATCATCAGCAAGACTGGTTATATACGATAAAGAGGGTAATCAAATTTTGTCTAAAGATGTGAGTTTTTTTAAAGACCATAAATTTTCATCATCAGCTATTACAAGCTCCGTAAATGAGGAAAAAATCATTACTGAGGAAGTAGACGAGAATCTAAAAATAAACATTCTTTCACACTTACTTTCTCTTAACTAATTCATCATACTTAAGCCCCAAAAAAGCAGAGTGAACTATTGTTCCAAAAATCTGAAGAATACAGGTAAGTATTGAAAGTATAAAAAAGTTTTTGGGATCTTGAAAAACATAAGCAATTGAAAAAGCTGTAATTAAGTATGGTACAAATAAACATAAGAATTGAAAAAAAGTTTGTATAGAGAATGGTCCTGTTTGTTTAAAAGATTCAATAAAATTTAGATCAATATTGATAGAAGCAGCGGCTAAAACTAAAAAAAGTCTTAAATAAAAATAAGTCAACATAAGAATGAAAAACCACCCAATATATAATATAGAACTTGTTTCGATAATATTACTCAGAAAAGGCGAAATAACTATAGCGACCACAAAATATATGCTAAACAAAAGTAAAAAAAGTATTAGAAATTTTTTTATATATAACTTTAAATAATCAGAGGCAAATAAATTAAAATAAAGCTCATTCTCAGATGAAGTTTTGTTAATTAAATTTCTACAAATCGTTACTGTTAGTGGGGCAGATAAATAAATATATAATAAAATTTCTATAAATAAAATTGGGATAAAATTAGTAATAACAAAAATAATATCTATTAGCAATAAAAAAATAATTAGCGGTAAAATTTGCCTTTTTTGATCTTTTATTGATATTAATGCATAAATAAAACTTTTTGCGATAATCCTCATGTCTCTTTCTTTAAGGTAAGATAGTAAGATGATGAATCCTTATTAGCGTTTGATTTGTTATTCTTCTTCATGATTTTTAATGTTTTTTCTAGTGCTTGAAGTTTTAATTTTTTATTTTTGGAAATATCTTTTGCTATCTTCAAATCTTTTAGATGTAGTTTTGTTGTAAAGCCTGCCTTATATTGTTTATTAATCATTCTTTGTCCATGATTTTCTAAAATTTTACTATTTGCAAAACCACCTAGTAATGCTTCGCGCACTTTATTTTTGTTAACTTTAAAAGCATCAGCTAAAATAAAAGCTTCACCAATTGCATGTATTGTTTGCGCAACAACAATTTGATTGCATATTTTTGTAAGTTGACCTGATCCAGTTTCACCTATGTAGGTTAATTTTTTTGCGATTTTATTTAAAATATTTGAGATTTTATAGTAATTTTTAAATTCTCCACCTACCATAATTGATAGCTTTCTATTTATTGCACCAGTTTCTCCACCTGATACAGGGCAATCGAACATATATATATTTTTTTTCTTTAGTTTCTGCGATATTTGCTTTGTTTTTATGGGGCAAATTGTACTCATATCGATTACAAGCTTAGGATGTTTCTCATATTTGTATAAACCATCTTTGCCAATTAAGATTTCTTCAACATCATCTGTGTTAGACACATTCAAAATTAAAATATTGGAAGATTTAAATAGTTGTTCCTTAGTATTACATAGAGCCATATTGCGATGTAGTTTCTTCTTAATACTTTTAGGTCTCCTCGCATATATGAATATCTTGTGACCACTTTTGGCAAGGTTTGATGCCACTGGCATACCCATAATCCCTGTCCCAATAACAGCAATTTTTTGTAATTTATTATTTGTCATACTTTTTCTTAGGCATTAAGATAATCTCATGATTATTTATTATAATAAATTAGAAAACCAACTGAAAGATAAATCTATACAAAAACATGTAGTTTCAAGTCAAGATAATTTCTTAGAAAATAAAGTTGTAAGATTTCTTAATAAAAAAGCCATCAACCAAGGTTTTGCAGCTAAAGAAACAATATATATAGATAAGGACACAAATCTTGAGGAATTACACTATATCTTTGAAAATCAATCATTATTTGAAGAAAGAAAAGTAATTATAATAAGATTATTGTGTTCTTTAGAAAAAAAAATAAAAGATTTTCTTCAATCTATTCTTCAGTCAAATGTACTTAATGATAAATTTATTATCATTATTCTTCCAGAACTAAAATCCAACGAAATTAAAAGTAAATGGTTAAATTCAGCAAGTAACGATATGACTTTAATTAGAATCTTTAAGCCAAATGAAAAAGATATATATAATGAGTTATATACATATCAAAAGGAATGTGGACTTAACTTAGATAGTAAATTTTTAAAATACATATGTGATAAAAATTCTAATAATCTTTTTTCTGCTGCTCAAATTATAGAAAAATTATCCTTAATTGATGAGATCGATATAAATATTAATGATCAGAATTTGAATAAATTATTTTCTAGTGACAGCCAGTACTCAAGTTTTTTACTATTTGATTACTGTATAAAGGCTGACTACGTTAATATTTTAAATTCTATTAACTTTCTTAAATCAAATAAAATATCTATAAGCGTAATTATATGGGTATTTATTAGAAAATTTCACGAATATACAAGGCACATAAACAAAATTGAACAAGGTGCAAGTATAGATGAAATTGTTAAAAATATTTGGCCTTATGAGCAGAAGGAAATAACAAGAATGGCTTTAAGTAAATTTAGCATTAAAATGATTGAAATGTATATAAGTATGTTTATTAGATTAGATATGCAATCTAAGAATTTAGTCAAAGGTGATACTTGGCTCTCTTTAAAAGATTTGTGTATTGCAATTAGTAAAAATAAGCTTTCTATTCTTAAACTTAATTAATATAATAAATCTATGTCTTCCCAAAGTATTAAAGAATTATGCCAATTAACAAAGCAATCTTTTAAAGAGATAAGTATTGCTTCGTCAGAGTTAAAAAATAATACACTGCAAAGTATATTAAAAAATATTGATCTTTTAAGAAGTGAAATAATAGTTGCAAATAAAAAAGATATTGATTTATTAAAATCTAAAGATGATGCATTTGTCGATAGGTTAACTTTAAACGATGAAAGAATCGATGGTATTATTGAGAGCGTAAAAAGTGTTATAGGGCTTGAAGATCCAATAGGGTGTGTTAAAAATCTAAAAAAAATGAAAAGTGGAATTTCGGTTGGTCAAATGTCAATGCCTTTAGGTGTAATATGCATGATTTATGAGTCTAGACCTAATGTCACAATAGATGCTGCAGTGTTATGCTTAAAATCAGGAAATTCTGTGATTTTAAGAGGCGGCTCAGAGTCAATTAATACTAATATGGTTTTATCAAAGTGTCTTAAAAATGCATTAGTGGAAAATAAACTACCCGAAAATTGTGCATCACTCATTGAGGATGCTAATAGAGATTTGGTCAACGAACTTCTTACATATGATGAATTTATAGACGTCGTAATACCAAGAGGAGGCAAAGGTTTAATTGAGCTAGTAAGTAAAATATCTAAAATACCTGTGTTGAAGCATTTAGATGGCATTTGCCATGTTTATATTGATGAATATGCAGATCTAGATATGGCACATGATATAGCTATGAATTCAAAAACTCAGAGATATGGCGTATGTAACGCAATGGAAACATTACTTGTGTCACAAAAAATCGCAGATAATTTTATACCAAAAGTAATCTCTAGTTTGTTTGAAAAAAATGTAGAAGTCCGAGGTTGCAGTAAAACAGTAAAATATAATCAAAAGATTTTAAAAGCAAACGAAGAAGATTGGAAGACAGAATATCTAAGTCCAATACTTTCTATAAAGATTGTTCAGTCAATAGATGAGGCAATTAATCATATAGAAGCATATGGATCAGGTCATACTGATAGCATTGTTTCTTCAAATAAAGACCAATCAGAAAAATTTTTACGAAATGTAAATTCAAGCTCAGTAATGGTAAATGCCTCCACCAGGTTTGCAGATGGCTTTGAATATGGTCTTGGTGCTGAGATAGGAATTAGTACTAATAAACTACACGCACGAGGACCTGTTGGATTAGATGGCTTAACTAATCAAAAATATATTGTTTTAGGAGAGGGTAATACTAGATGAATGATAAAACTTATAAAATAGACTTCAAATCTGAATTATCTGACATCAAAATTAAATATGATGAAGTCAGGGGGTTACTTTGATCCTGAGTTTTTGCAAGCAGAATTAAGTAAAGTTAATAATGAACTTAATGATGAAAGAGTCTGGTCAGATGTAAACAAATCTAAAAACTTATCAATCAAAAAAACAAAATTAGAAAAAGAAATTAAATTACTAGATAATTTATTTGAAAAGATAAGTACACTTTCAGACTATATTAGTTTACAAGAGGTAGAGCATGATAATGAATTTTTAAGTTTTATAAAATCTGAAATCAAAGAAATAAATAAAGTTCTTAACGAAACTTCTATAAGGCAGGTTTTTAAAAATGACGAAGATTTTTTAAATGCATATATAGATATTCAGTCAGGATCAGGTGGAACTGAAGCCCAAGATTGGGCTGAAATGCTTATGAGAATGTATTTAAAATGGTCTGAAAGTCAGAGCTATAAAACAGAAATTATCTCGATAAGCCCAGGTGAAGTGGCGGGTATCAAGAGTTGTACAATAAAAGTGAATGGTGAATATGCTTATGGCTGGATTAAATCTGAGACTGGTGTTCATAGATTGGTGAGGAAATCTCCTTTTGATTCAGGAAATAGAAGACATACATCATTTGCATCAGTATTTGCTAGTCCGGAAATAGATAATAACATTGATATTATTATAGAGACAAAAGATTTAAGAGTAGATGTTTATAGAGCGAGCGGGGCTGGAGGGCAACACGTCAACAAGACTGAATCTGCTGTAAGGCTAACTCATTTACCTACTGGTTTTGTAACACAATGTCAGAATAGCAGATCGCAACATAAAAATAAGGAGACTGCATTAAAGCAATTAAAAGCAAAACTTTATGCTTTAGAACTTGAAAAGCAGTATAATCAAAAGAAAAATATAGAAGGCGGTAAAGCAGATATTGGTTGGGGTAGCCAAATTAGATCGTATGTCTTAGATCAAAGTAGGATTAAAGACTTAAGAACAAATTATGAGTTAACAAATACCCAATCAGTGCTAGATGGAAACATTAATCCTTTTATTGAAGCATATTTAAAAATGGAATCTAAAAATGGATAATAAAGAAGAAGAACATCGATTAATTAAGCATAGAAAAGAAAAGCTAGAAAGGATTAAAGAAAGTAGAAATCCTTACAAGAATAATTATGCAAGAACACATCAATGTAAAGATGTCATTAACGATGAGAGTTTAATTGACAATTCAAATATTAAAGTATCGGTTCTAGGAAGAATGTCATCAAAACGAATGATGGGTAAATCCAATTTTGCTCATATTAAGGACATGTCAGGTAAACTTCAGTTTTTTGTAGATAAAACTAAATTAGATCAAAATCATTTTTCTGAGTTCAAAATATCTGATATTGGTGATGTTATTTCAATAAGTGGAAATATTTTTTTAACAAAAACAAAAGAAATTACATTAAATTGTGAAAGTTTTGAAATAGTCACTAAGTCTCTTAGGCCTATACCAGAAAATTTTTATGGATTAGCTGATCAAGAAATAAAATATAGAAAAAGATATCTCGATCTTATATGTAATGAAGAAACAAGAGATATATTTATAAAAAGATCAAAAATTATTAAGTTAATTAGAGACTATTTTGAAAAAAATAATTATATTGAGGTTGAAACTCCCATGATGCATAAAATCCCAGGCGGCGCTAAAGCAAGGCCATTTACCACACATCATAATACTTTAGATATGGATCTTTATATGAGGATTGCACCAGAGCTTTTCTTAAAAAAACTGATTGTCGGTGGTTTCGAGAAAATTTTTGAACTTAATAGAAATTTTAGAAATGAGGGAGTTTCCTCTAAGCATAATCCAGAGTTTTCAATGATTGAGTTTTATCAGTCATATGCTACTTTTGAGGATCTGATGAAGTTTACTCAAGAGCTTCTAAAATTCATAGCAATGGAACTTTCTAACTCGCATATTATAAATTATCAAGGAAATGAAATTGATTTCTCGAAGTCTTTTGACGTTTTAGATATGAAAGATTCTATCTTAAAATATAATGAAGATATAACAGAAAATGACCTTAACAATAAAGACAGTTTAAAAAAAATATTTTCAAATATAAAAATTCCATACAATGATGGTAGCAGTTTAGGGGAATTACATTTTGAACTTTTTGAAAAAACTGTGGAGGCAAAATTAATTAATCCAACTTTTATTACTAATCACCCTGTTGAAGTTTCTCCACTTGCAAGACTTAATGATAATAATAAAGAAATGACAGATAGGTTTGAACTGTTTATTGCTGGAAAAGAAATTGCGAATGGTTTTTCAGAACTTAATGATCCTGAGGATCAAAAAAGAAGGTTTGAAAAACAGATTGCTCTAAAAGATAAAGGTGACCTTGAGGCAATGCATTATGATGAAGAATTTATTGAAGCTTTAGAGTATGGCATGCCCCCGACAGCAGGAGAGGGTATAGGTATTGATAGGCTAATTATGCTATTTACTAATTCATCTTCTATTAGAGATGTTTTGCTATTTCCTCTAATGAGATAATTATATACCCATAAAAGCAAGAATAATAAGTACCATAAAAATTATTAATAAAATAGTTATGGCAATAGCTAATTCCTTTTTATCAGATTTATAAAGTAAATAAGCTAAAATTATTGCTGCAATAATGATGAGTAAGATAAAATATTTTGTCATATTATATGCCTTTTATCTCGTAAACTTTTTCGTCATGTATATGAATACATTCATCGTATTTTTTCCTTTTCACTAAAAACCCTGATAACGTAGATGAGTTTTCTCTAGAAATTGATATTATGGAATAATTTTTATCATTGTAATTTGTAATGTCTAATAGGCTAATTTCTTTTTTTTCGTCTACATAATTATTTTTTAATCTAAAGCTGTATAATTCTTTTGATGATTCTCCTAAGTAGTGAGTTCTAGCAACAATTTCTTGCCCAGGATAGCATCCTTTATCAAATGACACCCCATTCATTTTATCTAATGAGATCATTTGAGGTGTAAACTGTTCACAAAAATGGTCATTTATAAATACTTGATTATTCCTATACTCTAATTGAGCCCATGTTAACTCACCAATACAAGTAAAGTTTTCAATAAAGTAATTAATATGCGTTGTTTTGGTTACCAAATGATAGTTTAACGATCCAATAATGAATTCGATCAAATTCTTATCACTATGTTTATTATCATGCATTGATTTGTTTACTTCATGTGAACCAATAATTAGTCCTTCTAATATTTTTATCTCACAATTAGCTCTTAATTTATAAAAGTTAAGCTTATTGATTATTGATTCAGTATTATTGGCTAACGTATATATATAAAATATATTTTCTCTTTCAAAAATATAAAAAATCGATAGTAATCTGCCTTTTGGGTTGCAATAGCCTGAAATAGTAACTTGATTATTGATATTTTTTGTAATATCTGTTGTAAGTTGGGAGTTTAAGAATGTTCTTGCATCTGGTCCGCTAATTTCTATAATAGCTTTTGATATTAGCGGTGAGAAAACGTTATTCTCTTTTAAAGCAGCGTTTTCTAATAAAGGATCATCAATGTATAATGCTTTATTTTCATCAAATAACGATTTATTTGTTTTTAATTTATCGATAAAATTAGTATCCATAGTACAATTATAGAATAAGGGGAACTGAATTGGACATTAAGAAACCACTCTCGCCACATTTACAAATATACAGATTACCATTAACCGCCATTTTATCAATATCCCATAGATTAAGTGGTGTTATTTTAGGTTTTGTCTATATTTCATTTGTTTTTATTTTGTTAGTTTTAGCATTTAATGTTGAGATGTTTAATATATTACTCGCTTATTTCAATAACTTTATAGGTAAAATTATAGTTGCCCTTGCTTCACTTACGATTTTCTATCATATGACAAACGGGGTAAGACACATGGTTTGGGATTTAGGATATGGCTTTGAGAAACCTAAATTATCTTCGTATACGGTTCTAATGATAGCATTTTTATTAACTTTAGTTTTTAACATATTGATATATATATGATTATTCATGGTAAATCACACTGGATCTGGCAGAGAGTTAATGCAGTTATCATGCTTCCATTACTTTTATGGATGATGTTTAGCATCGCTACATTAGATATATTTTCATCTAATACATTGTTATTATGGCTACAAAATCCATTAAATGGTATTTTGACTTGCTTATTGTTATTTTCAACTGCAAGTCACTTCAGGCTAGGTTTTCAAATGATAATTGAAGACTACGTTTCTGATGGTAGTCTTAGAAATAAGATTATATATATAAATATTATTTTATTTTGGCTGCTAGCGTTTGCGGGTATATATGCAATATATAAAATTTTTTAACAATATTATAAGTTTACGTTAATTATGAAGAATAAGTATCAAGTAATAGAACATGAATACGATGTTATCGTCGTCGGAGCTGGTGGGTCTGGGCTGAGGGCGACCTTAGGTATGGCTGCAGAGGGTTTAAAGACAGCGTGTATAACTAAAGTGTTTCCTACCAGAAGCCATACTGTTGCAGCTCAAGGTGGCATGAGTGCAGCTCTAGCAAATATGGGTGAGGATGACTGGCGATGGCACATGTATGACACAATCAAGGGGTCTGACTGGCTTGGTGATCAAGATGCTATAGAATACATGTGCAAAGAAGCTATACCGTCTGTAATTGAATTAGAACATTATGGGGTCCCATTCTCACGAACAGAGACTGGTAAAATTTACCAAAGACCGTTCGGCGGTATGACTACAAATTTTGGTGAAGGCATAGCTCAAAGAACATGTGCGGCAGCAGATAGAACTGGACATGCCATATTACATACACTATACCAACAATCATTGAAGTATGATGCGGAATTTTTTATTGAATATTTTGCTATAGACCTTTTAATGGAAAACGGAGAGTGCCTCGGAGTGATGGCAATTGAGCTCGCAACTGGGAAGCTTCATCTTTTCAAGGGTCAAGTGACTTTATTAGCTACTGGTGGTTACGGAAGAGCTTATTTTTCAGCTACCTCTGCTCATACTTGTACTGGCGATGGAGGTGGAATGGCTCAAAGAGCAGGTATTCCATTGCAAGATATGGAATTTATACAATTTCACCCAACTGGAATATACGGTGCAGGATGTTTGATCACCGAGGGAGTTAGAGGAGAAGGTGGCTATCTAACAAATTCAGAAGGTGAAAGATTTATGGAGAGGTATGCGCCAAATGCTAAAGATTTAGCATCTCGGGATGTAGTAAGTAGGTCAATGACAATTGAAATCAATGAAGGAAGGGGTGTTGGAAAAGACAAAGATCATATTTTCCTTCATTTAGAGCATTTGGGTAAGGAAACAATAAACGAAAGATTGCCTGGTATTGCGGAATCAGCAAAAATTTTTGCTGGCGTCGATGTAGCAAAATCACCAATTCCAGTTTTACCAACTGTTCATTATAATATGGGGGGTATTCCAACTAATTATCATGGTGAAGTTGTATCTCCAAAAGATTTAAATGATCAAAGTGTGGTCCCAGGATTAATGGCAATCGGAGAAGCCGCATGTGTTTCTGTCCATGGAGCCAATAGACTAGGTTCAAATTCTTTGCTAGATCTTATTGTATTTGGTAGAGCTGCAGCTAAGAGAGCTGCTAACATAATAAAAAAAGACTCTAAAGCTAAAGAGCCAAAAAAACAAACAGTTGATAAAATTATTAACAAACTTGATAATTTATTACATTCTGAAGGAGAAAATAATCCTTTTGAAATTAGAGCTGAACTTCAAAAAGCAATGCAAACTTACGCTGCAGTATTTAGAACAGGGGATACGTTAAATACGGGTTTTGATAAAGTAAAAGACCTAAGTGATTCATTCCAAGACATAAAAATTAATGATAAATCATTGTTATGGAACACAGAACTTGTAGAAACTTTAGAGTTAGAAAACCTTTTAAGTCAAGGATTGATTACTGTTGCCTCAGCGTTAAATAGAACTGAATCTAGAGGCGCACATGCTAGAGATGATTTTCCTGAAAGAGATGATGCGGAATGGTTAAAACATTCTCTCGTCAAGCTTGATGGTAATGATATTTCTGTATCTTATCGAAAAGTTAATTTAGAAACCATGACCGATGAGGTTGAATCTGTTCCACCAAAAAGGAGAGTTTATTAATGGCTAAATTTACATTACCAGTTAATTCCATAGTAAAAGAGGGAAAAGTTTTTAAGGATAACTTTTCAGAAACCCCTATGCTTAAAACTATTCTTGTTTATAGATATAATCCAGATAAAAGTGAAAATCCAAGAGTTGATAAATATATTCTAGATACGACCAACTTTGGCCCAATGTTACTAGATGCTTTGATATATATTAAAAATAATATAGATTCAACAATAACATTTAGAAGATCTTGTAGGGAAGGAATATGTGGATCATGTTCCATGAATATAGATGGAAAAAACGCTTTAGCTTGCACAAAAGGTATAGCTGATTATGGAGACGAAATTAAAATATATCCATTACCCCATATGAAAGTGGTGAAAGACTTAGTTACCGATTTAACAAATTTTTATAAACAATACAAATCTGTTCAACCATGGCTTCAAGCTGACGAACCACTTGATAAAAGTCAAGAAAGACTTCAATCTAAGGAGGAAAGAGAGCAATTGGATGGATCGGATGAATGTATCTTATGTGCATGTTGTTCTACTAGCTGTCCAAGTTATTGGTGGAATGGTGATAAATATTTAGGGCCGGCTGCACTTCTTCAGGCTTATAGATGGATTTTTGATTCAAGAGATAAGAAGCAAAAAGAAAGGGTAAAAAGCATATCGGATTCCTTTAAGTTATATAGATGCCATACTATTATGAATTGCACTGATGCATGTCCAAAAGGACTTAATCCAGCTAAAAAAATTGCAAAAATAAAAAAGTTAATTGTTAATACAGCATAATTTTATGCATATTAAAGAATTAACTTGGAAGTGCAGAAGGGGAACGAAGGAACTAGATACACTTTTACTAAGTTTTCTTAATAACAATTATTCAAACATCGAAGATAAACATCAAAAAGCTTTTCAAAGATTACTTAATTTTGAAGATCCATTTATTTACGAAATTTTAGTGAAGAATAAATTAATTAAAGATATTGAAGTTAACGAAATTGCTGATATGATACGTAATATGAATGCATAAGAATTTTAAGCTATTCATAGATACATAGATTAAAATCTATTTTGATTAATTAAATAAGATAATAAGTATGTCAGACAGAGAAGCTGGTGTGGTAAAGTGGTTTAATAACTCTAAAGGCTATGGTTTTATTGAACGCGAAGGCGGTAATGATGTTTTTGTTCATTACAGTGCAATAAGCGATGATGGATATAAAACTCTAAAGGTTGGCCAAAAAGTAGAATTTAGTGTTGTAGAAAACGAGAAGGGACTTACCGCAGAAAACGTTATACCTCAATAAAATCCCACAGCGTATTAATTTTCGATAGTCATATTGTAATATCATGATAGAATTATCTTATGTATGGTCTAGTTCGTTCAAGTGATAAATTTCATTCTTTAATGAAAATTTACGATATCAATTATAAAAGAATAAATACAATTATTCCCCTTGATAAATTGTGTCTTCAAGATATAGGAACTATATATGAATTGAGTTCGGAATCTTACGATTTTAATTTATTTGTAAAAGTTGATTTTATATCAAGACATACTATTATTTTGTCGTTTTCATACAATAAGAATTCTTGGAAGAATGAGAGTATTCATGCAAAAGTTAAGGTATTTAAGGATTCAAAGCAAGTTGAATTAATTAAGAATAAACATAATAATTTAAAATTTTGTAGCAGAATAAGTAAATATTTTTACAAACCAGAAAGTGAATCTTTGTGGTATACAAATTATTTACTTTCAGAGTGGTTGGAGCATTGTATTTTAAATAATTTTAAAGTGTTAAAGTAAATATCGTCTACTCATCTCTTTATGTCAAACGAATATATAGTAAAAGGAGCCAAAAGTGTCCAAATAAAAAATGATTTTGGAATGTCATACTTTAGTCTGTTTAAAGGTGGGAAATTAAAAAACGTAAACATAGCATATGAAACCTGGGGGAAGTTATCAATCAATAAAGATAACGCTATTTTAGTGTTTACAGGTTTATCACCTTCATCTCATGCAGCTTCATCTTCTGAAAATCCAGATATTGGTTGGTGGGAGTATATGATTGGAAAAAATAAACCAATAGATACAAATCGTTATTTCGTTATTTGCATTAATTCTCTTGGAAGTTGTTATGGTTCTACTTCGCCAGCATCTATTAATCCAGATACAAAAGGAATATATGGCTTAGATTTTCCGACTTTATCAATAGAGGATATATCAAAAGCTGGGTTATTTTTGTTAAATGAACTTGGTATAGATTCAGCACATACAGTTATAGGCCCATCCATGGGAGGTATGTCTGCTCTAGCATTTGCGCTTATGTATCCAGAGAATTTAGAAAATTTAATATTAATATCCACAGCAGCCAGAACACTTCCTTTTACTATATCAATAAGGTCGTTACAAAGAGAGATAATCAGAAATGATCCTTTGTGGAAGAATGGAAAATATAAATTAAATAATAAACCTCTAAATGGCATGCGTTTAGCAAGGAAACTTGGGCTAATGTCTTATAGGGCAGCAAATGAATGGAGGGAAAGATTTAACAGAGCTAGAATTAAAAAAGCAGATGATTATAAAATGTTTGACATAGAGTTTGAAGTTGAAAGTTATCTTCAACATAATGCAAATAAATTCATATCAGAATTTGACCCAAATTGTTATTTATATTTATCTAGGGCTATGGACCTCTTTGATGTTGCAGAACACGGGGGAACAGTCAAAGCTGGTTTATCAAAAATACGAACTAAGAAAAATTTAATAATTGGGGTGAGATCCGATATTTTATTTCCAATTGATCAGCAAGAGGACTTATTTCTTGGAATGAAGGCATCAAACATAGATGTTCAATTTGAGATTCTTGATTCAATACAAGGGCACGATTCTTTTTTAGTTGATGAAGAAAATTTTTCCGGAGTAGTAAAAAAATTTTTAATGTCTATCGACTAGAAATATCTAAGTATTTTCTTGAATCCTTACCTGTATATAGTTGTCTAGGCCTTCCAATTTTAAAATTTTTATCATTAACCATTTCTAACCAATGTGACATCCAACCTACAGTTCTGGACAATGCAAAGATAACTGTATACATTGATTGTGGTATTCCCATGGCTTTGAGTAATATTCCTGAATAAAAGTCAACGTTAGGGTAAAGCTTTCTTTTGACAAAATATTCATCTTCTAAAGCAATTTTCTCAAGTTGCATTGCAATATCCAAAAGCGGTTTATTTTCTTCAGCACTTATTTCAGCTAAATAATCGTGTACTATTTTTTGAATAATTTTTGCTCTAGGATCATAGTTTTTATATATCCTGTGTCCAAATCCCATTAATTTAAAACTGTTATCTTTGTCTTTGGCCATATCAATATAACTGTCTATACTATTTCCTGAATTTTTAATTTCCTCTAACATATTTATTACTGCTTCATTTGCTCCACCATGCGTAGGACCCCAAAGTGTTGAAATACCGGCAACAATTGCAGCATAAGGACTTGTCTCAGAACTGCCTGACAATCTTACAGTAGAAGTCGACGCGTTTTGTTCATGATCTGCATGAAGAAGCATAATTAAATCTATAGCTTTAGCAGATTTTTCAAACCTAGAGTCATTCATCTCTGGAAATGACATTTTTATAAAATTTTGCGCGACTGATAATGAACTATCAGGCTTTTGTAAATCTTTTTTTAGAACGAAGTTAAGTATTAGTGAGGATAATATTGGAACTTTAGCAACTAGATTAATAGATGAGTCTAATTGATAATCATTATTTTTAATATTAATTTCGTTATGATACTCAGCAGCCATTCTACTTAATAGAGCCATTAAAATAGACATTGGGTGATCAGATACATTGAATGATTTTATAATTTTTTCATAGTCAGGACCTACAGTGTATTTTTCTTTTAATTTGAAACAAAATTTGTCGTATTCATTCTTTTTAGGTAGCTCACCACTTAAAAGTAAATAAGCTGTTTCTTCAAAAGTACTATTTTCAGCAAGTTGCTCAATAGGGTACCCGCGATACCATAATTTTCCTTCTTTACCGTCAATGAAAGTTATTTTACTTTCACAGCTTGAAGTTGATATAAAGCCAGGATCATGTGAAAGATAACCAAATTTTGCTTCTAGAGCTCGAATATCTATAACACTAGGTCCAATCGTTGAGTCGAGAATAGGCAGTTCAACCTCTTCAGAATTGTGAATAATTTTAATTTTATTGTCTGGCATTTCGAATTGATTTATTTTTACAAATAGTAACACATTCATAGTAATAGAAACAATTCTACTTTATTTATAAATTTTTAAGTATGAAATTTGCTATAGATTTGTAATCGTCTAGCTTAAAAACGGGTATTTGCACATCATTATTTGAAATATCATTAGAAATGATTGCAATAATATTCTTATCATTCTTGCATAACATAGGTTTTTTTACTTCTTTTCTATAAACTTCAATTTTCTTGAACTTCTCATGCTTATAACCCTCTACAATAACTAAATCTAGTTTTGAGCGTTGAATCTTTTCAATAACCTCATTGAACGTTAATTCATTCCCATCTATATTTTCTACTATATGGACCGTTCTCCTAGCAGAAGAAACGAAAACTTCATCTGCACCATTTTCTCGAAACCTGTAGCTATCTTTTCCAGGAACATCTACATCAAAGTTATGGTGAGCATGTTTTACAATACCAATCTTTATTCCAGATTTTTTAAAAAATTTTATTAAATTAATTATGGTTGTGGTTTTTCCTGAGCCACTATACCCAGATATACCAATAATTTTACTTTTTGCCATCATTTAAATCATCCAGAGTATTTAAATTATGAAAATACTTCACACTGTCGTCAAATTCAATGTATTTATAATTTTCTTTGAAATACCATTCATCAATTTTTCTTCCATTATTCTCCATATATATTTTCATTGAGCCTAATAAAGACTTATCAAGCAACATAAAAACTGGCTGAGGCCTATTATTCTTTGCTATTAAAAGATTACTATTAACTTTTTGATAACTAGACATCATTTTGTAAAAAAAATCACATTTGATAAATGGTGCATCGCATGGGACAGTTATCAATATATCGGTTTTACAATTATTTAAAAGCGTATAAATGCCAGCTAAAGGGCCTTGGTAGCCCTCAAACTCGTCTTTATAAATATTCTTCTGTAATTTATTATACTCATCAATATTACGGTTTGAACTAATGATGATATTAACAAAATCTTTGTTTATTTCATCAAGTATATGGTCAATGAATCTTTTGTTTTTAAATTTCACAAGACCTTTATCAGCATTGTTCATTCTTCTAGCTTTTCCTCCAGCTAAAATACCTATTGTAATTTCGTCGTTAGTCATAAAACATAGCCTATAGAAAAATAATCTTGTAACATTGAGTTTTAAATAATAGGAGTTAAAAATGAATGATATCAATAAAGATGATTTAATGGAAATCGAGTCATTAGTATTTAAAAGATTAACAAAGCATCTTCAAGACAATCCGGAAGTACAAAATATAGACTTAATGAATTTAGCTAATTTTTGTAGGAACTGTTTATCTAAATGGTTTAAAGCAGAATGCGAAAGAAAGGGTATAAATAAAGAATATGATGAAATTAGAGAATATATCTATGGCATGCCTTACAATGAATGGAAAAATAAGCATCAAAAGGAAGCAACAAAAGAACAAATGGAGCAATTTAATAAAAATAAATCATGAAAGAATTAAGCGATGAAAACTTATTATATTATTCAAAACATATTTTTTTAGATGAAATAGGCACAGCCGGGCAAGAATTATTATCCAATTCTAGCGTAACAATTTTTGGCCTTGGGGGATTGGGCTCACTATTTTCTATGTATGCTGCATCTTGCGGTATAGGAAATATAAATATAGTAGATTTTGACATTATAGAGAAGTCAAATTTACAAAGACAGCTCATTTACAACAATGAAGATTTAAAAAAGAAAAAAGTTGATATTACTTTCAAAAAACTATCTCTTATAAACCCTACTATACAAATCTCGAAATATGATACTCAAATTAAATGTGAAAATGATGTTTTAAATATTACAAAAAAAACAGACATTGTGATTGATGCAACCGATAATTTTCTTACAAGAAAAGTAATTAATAGATCTTGTGTTAATAGACTTAAACTGATCTCTGGCTCTGTTGAAAGTTTTTCAGGCCAAATATTTACTTATTTCCCAAATAATAATCACCCATGTTATGAGTGTATATTTCCAGATTTATATGATGATAGAAAATCTTGTGCAGAAGAGGGTGTATTTGCACCAACAGTAGGTCTTATAAGTATTAAAATGATTATTGAAACAATAAAAATACTATTGAAAAAAGAACCTGCATATCTATCAAAACTTTATATGACTAATACTCTTAGCAATGAATCTAATCTTATAGAGATAAAACAAGATAAAGATTGTTTTTGTTCAACCAATTAAAACATCTTTTGCTTCATTTATTTTTTTAGCCAGCTCTATATTACCGCCCTTATCAGGATGAGCTTTTTGAATAGCTTTTTTATGAGCTTTAATAATTTCTTCTTTAGAAGCATTTAAACTAACATTCAGAATATTAGCTGCTTCTATTTTTGACATTTTTTTTACTTTACTCGTATTATTTGACTTGGAGCTGTAAAATTTTTTAAATAATGGAATAAACCTAAAAATAAACATTATTTTTCTTGCAAGAGGTATTAGAGCAACTATTGATGCATATAACCAATGAGCTCTTCCAGTAACTACTAAAAATAATACAATTATTGAGAGAATAATTAATGTAAGCTTTAATTTATTTTCTTCAAATTTTTTAATTACTTTTTTAATTATAAAAAAAGATATGAGGAAAATTACTACACCTAATATAACTTTAATAATCATATGTTTTTACAATAAATGTTTTATTGCATCTCTTTCTTCTACTAATTCTCTCTCAGTTTCTTTTATAAATTCATGAAGGTCATTTTTAATTTCAAAATCATAATTAATTAAATGACCATCTTCTGAACAGTTTGTCGGAAATGAGAAAAATAAGTCAGTATCTATGTCATATTTATTATCACCTGAATATTGACCAACACTCAAAATATCTTTAGAGCCAAATAATAAATCTTTCATATGGCTTATTGCTGCATTAGCAGCCGAAGCTGCTGAAGATAATCCTCTGTATGAAATAATTTCAGCCCCTCTTTTTTGTATTCTTGGAATAAAATCATTTATCATCCAATCACTATCTACAAATATACTTTCCCCCGAAGCTGCATTAATTATATTTGTTATGTCTGGTACTTGTGTGGATGAATGATTACCCCAAACAAAGCTATTTTTAACGTTACTGCATTCTATGCCTGTTTTTTCTGCTACTAGTGCTTTCGCTCTGTCATGGTCTAATCTCATCATTGATGTAATTTGTGATGGATTAATATTTCTTGCATTTTTTGAAAGTATAAGTGCGTTGGTGTTAGCTGGATTACCTACCACAATAACTTTAACATTTTTATTTGCATTATCATTAATTGCTTTTCCTTGAATAGAAAAGATATTAGCATTTGATTCTAATAAATCTTTTCTTTCCATACCTTTTCCTCTAGGCTTTGCTCCAAATAAAAAAATACAATCAGCATCGCCAAAGCCTTTATTCAAATCAGAAGTAACCTCAACCGAATTTAACAGTGGGAATGCACAATCTAATAATTCAAGCTTTACTCCAAACATTTTTTTTTCAAAGTCACTTATGTCAATTAATTTAAAATTTATTTTTGTATCTTTACCATAAAGCTCTCCTGACGCAATTCTAAATAGGGCAGAGTAGGCAATATTTCCTGCTGCACCTGTAATTGATATATTTTTTACATTATTTGTCATGTTCTATGCTCCATTTGAATATATTTTTCTTGCTGCATTTCATTAATTCTACTTTCAGTTCTCTTAAATTCACTTTCTAGTTTTGTTACTTTACATAATTTTTCAATTAAAGCATCGGCAGATAATATAATTTTAACTTTTCTATCATAAAATTCATCTATCATATTAATAAACCTTCTAGCAGAATCTTTTTGATTGTCGTCAAGCACAGGGATATTTGATATAAAAACATTTTCATAGATTTTAGCAATTTCAATATAATCGTCAATTGATCTTCCATCACCACATAAATTATCGAAGTCAAACCAAACTGTATTATTGGAAATAAATCTTATTGATATTTTACGATGATTTATCTCAATATATGATCCTTGAAAAACTGGTTTTCTAGTAAACCAATTAAACCAATCAGGAGCTATACTATTAAAATATAGTTGCATTTCTTGGTCATTATCTTCTGAACATGGTGTAAAGTATAAATTTGAAGATTTAATTTTTAGTAGTCTATAATCTTGGCCATCTTTCAAATGAACAATGTTAGTATAGTTTCCTATTAACTCTATTGCAGGTAAAAACTTAACTCTTTGCAGACCATCTTTGTATAAATTCTTTGGTTCAGTATTTGATGTGAATATTATTATGACATTAAAATGAAAAAGGTATTTTAAGAGATTACTTAATATCATCGCATCTCCTATGTCATTGACAAAAAATTCATCAAAACATAATACTTTTGTTTTTTTCGATATGTCCTTTGCTATTTTTTTTAATGGATCTTCTGTATTTTTATAATTTTTAAGTAATTCATGTGTTTCATTCATAAATCGATGAAAGTGGATTCTTTTTTTATTTTTAATTGGCAGCTTATTAAAGAATAAGTCCATTAGAAAAGTTTTTCCTCTACCGACACCTCCCCATAGGTATAATCCTAAAGTTTGTGGTGACTTTTCTTTTTTGAAAGCACTAAGAACTACATTGTTAAACAAAGAGCCGGAGATTTTTTTTTCACCTGAAATATTCGAATATATTTGCTCAAAAAAATCAATTGCTTCTAATTGTGCTTTATCACTGTAAAAGTCATTTCTTGATGTAAGTGCTTTATATTCATCGATTAACATAATATTATTGTTATTTAATTTTTGAGGATTCAAAATACAGGTCTTCATACGTTTTTTCAAGGATTTATATGAAAATTACAAGATTCGCACCTAGTCCGACCGGCTACCTACATATTGGTGGCGTAAGAACTGCGTTATATAACTGGCTAATCGCTAAGAAAACTAATGGGAAGTTTTTACTTAGAATTGAGGATACGGATAGAGAAAGGTCAAAAGACATCTTTTCAAAGGATATTTTAGATTCATTAGCATGGCTTAACATTGATTTCAACGAATCTATTGTATATCAAAGTAAGAGAACTGATATTTATAAAGATGCTATAAGCACTCTTTTGAGCTCTGGTAAGGCGTATTATTGCGATATGACACAAGATGAATTAAATGAATTAAGAAAAAAACAGATGGAGCAGGGCTT
>CEVR01063421.1_pt1 | contig 24902 bp, 24 predicted proteins | sample 356541 | NCBI WGS metagenome assembly CEVR01 (sample SAMEA2623734, study PRJEB7988) | marine metagenome | isolation source: saline water (ENVO:00002010), including
CAAAAAATCCAGTTAATTTCTTTAATTTTTGTTAGTAGATGGGCGGTCCAAAAAGCGAAGTAATTTTATTTTGCACAATGATATAATACAAAACCCATTACATCAGCTGCTTCCTCTATTCTTTTACTAATTGGAGTCCCTGATCCATGTCCTGCATTAGTTTCAATTCTAATTAAAATTGGACTAATTCCGCTCTGCTTTTCTTGTAATTCTGCAGCAAATTTAAAACTATGTGCAGGCACCACTCTATCATCATGGTCTCCCGTTAGCACCAATGTTGCAGGATATTCTACTCCTTCATTTACATTATGTACTGGGGAGTAATTCAGTAAATAGTCGAACATTTCTTTGCTTGTTTCAGAAGTTCCATAATCGTAAGCCCACCCGGCCCCAGCAGTAAAAGTATGATACCTCAACATATCTAAAACACCAACAGCTGGCAAAGCAACCTTAAATAACTCTGGTCTTTGCGTCATACAAGCTCCGACTAATAACCCTCCGTTAGATCTACCACTTATTGCTAAATTATCAGAAGAAGTATATTGCTTTTGAATCAAAAATTCTGCAGCGGCAATAAAATCATCAAAAACATTTTGTTTCTGCATTTTAGTTCCAGAATCATGCCACTGTTTCCCATACTCACCTCCTCCTCTAATATTTGCTACTGCATAAACTCCTCCTTGTTCTAACCAAATTGCATTGATCACACTAAAAGATGGTTTTAATGAAATATTAAATCCTCCATATCCGTACAAAATTGTTGGATTGCTTCCGTCTAACTTAGTTCCCTTTTTATACATAATACTTATAGGAACTTTGGTGCCGTCTTTAGAAGTATAAAAATGTTGTTCAGACACAAAATTATCAGAATCAAAATCAATGGCTGGTTTCCAATACAAAGTAGATTCTCCACTTTCTACATTATAATTAAATGATGATCCTGGTGTGATATAATTGCTAAATCTGTAAAAAATGTCTTTTTGATCTTCTTTTCCACCAAAACCACTAACATTTCCTTTTCCTGAAAATGCGACTTCTCTTATAAAATCTCCGTCATAATTGTATTGGAACACCTTAGAATTTGCATCTATAAAATATTTTGCAAAAAAGTATCCACCTCCTTTTGACACGGTCAACACATTGTCTGTTTCTTCTATAAAATCTTTCCAGTTTTCTAATTGTGGATTACTTGCATCTGTAGTAATCATCCTCTTGTTTGGAGCATTCAAATTAGTAGTTATATAAAGTTTACTGCCTATATTATGAGAAATGTAACTATTACTCTCAAAGTTATCTGTAATCTGAATAAGGGGAGATTCTTTTTTGGTTCTGTCCTTTATAAATAGATTGTTTCCAGATGTTGTTTTTGAAGCACTAATCACTAAGTAGTTCTGATCTTCAGTAATATATCCACTCACATACCTGAACTTTTGTTTGTCCCCAAAAACTACTTTATCCTTTTCTTGAGGTGTCCCTAGAGTGTGGTAGTACAATTTATGCTGATCCGTTTTGTCAGAAAGAGTAGATGTTTGTGGTTTATCGTATGTAGAATAGTAAAAACCATCATTTCCATTCCAACTAATTCCTGAAAATTTTACATCTAATAGAGTGTCTTCTACTTGACTTTTATTTTCGGTTTCTATAACAATAACTTTTCTCCAATCAGAACCTCCTTCTGAAATAGAATAGGCCAACAAACTACCATCTTCGGAAAAAGAAATTCCCGATAAAGAAATAGTGCCATCTTCCGAAAATTGATTTGGATCAATGAAAACAGATTCTTCTTCCCCTCCCCTTTTTCTGTAAAGTACATACTGGTTTTGTAAACCATCATTCTTATAAAAATAAGTATACTCTCCCTCTATAAATGGAGTTCCTATTTTTTCATAATTCCATAAGTCTTCTAACCTATTTCTTATATTATCTCTTTGTGGGATTTTTTCCAAGTAAGAAAAAGTAAGTTTATTCTGCTCCTCTATCCAGTCCTTTACTTTTAAAGAGGTATCCTCCTCCAACCATCTGTAAGGGTCTTCTATGGTAGTGTTGAAATAAGTATCTGTTACTAGTATTTTTTCTGTTATTGGATATTGTATATTTTTCTCTGAACTACAAGATATGAATATACTAAGTAATATAAATGGTATAATTTTATTCATCTTATTGTTTTTATTCGCCACAACCTTGAATGTAGAGGATTTCAAATGTATGAACTATTAGGGTTTTATGTTTGTTAATTATATTATTTCTAAAATGTCCTCTCATCTTACATTCCATTGGGAAATACTCCATCTCACAAACTGCTAAATACAACTCTTTTAGCTGTTCCGTATCTTCATTTGGAAATTCTAAATACCACTCTTCCAATGTAGATTCATCTTTAAAAATATGAGTCCCCTCTCCGTATATCCACCAACCTATATAATCGTTTTTTTGAGTGCTTTCCACAACAATATTTATGTCATGCGCATCTGAACTAGCGTCTACTTCTGTATTAATTTGGAACTGAATAGAACAAGAACATAATACAAACAATGAAACAAATAATGCTATCTGGTTGATTTTATTTATCATCTATAGAAATTCATTTCGTTTGTATATTTCCAAGCTTTTTCCGGCATCAAATAGGAAACATCTTTCCCTTCTTTAATCGATTTCCTGATGAAAGACGCAGAGATTGCGATTTGAGGGACACCTTCTATCAAATGGATGTTTTTATGAGAAACATCTATTTCAAAACCATATCTTGGATATATATAAATTGAATAATTTTCCAAAATCTGCTCGCAATTTTTCCACTTGTGAAAATTCTTAAGATTATCTCCTCCCATAATTAATGTATATTCATTTTCAGGATACTTTTCTGATAATCGCACCAAAGTATCAATAGTATAGGATGGTTGGGGCATACTAAATTCTATATCGGAAACATCTAGTTTTGAATTGTCCTCCAACTCTGTTCTAATAATTTGTAACCTATGATGTTGATCTAATAACGTTCTTTTTTGCTTTAAAGGATTTTGAGGAGATACCACAAACAATACCTTTTCCAAATCTGAAAAGTCTACTAAATAAGAAGCTATGATTTTATGTCCTATATGTAGAGGATTAAAACTTCCAAAAAACAGACCTATTTTCATTTGTTATGAATGAATAAAATTGGTTATAACTTCCTTAGTTTCTGCACAAGCTGTCGCAAAGTCATCATTTAAAATCACTACATCAAATTTGTGATTATTCGCAATTTCTTCTTTCGCCTTTCCTAATCTTTTTCCTAAACTTTCTTCAGATTCCGACCCTCTTCCACTTAATCTTTTTCTTAAAACCTCTATGGAAGGAGGCATAATAAAAATAGATAAACATTCTGAAGGAAACTGTTTTTTTATATTTAATCCTCCAATTACATCCACATCAAAAATAACAGTTTTTCCTTTGTCCCAAATTCGTTCTAATTCAGATTTTAAAGTCCCATAATACTGATTATGATATACCTCTTCCCATTCCAAAAATGCCCCCTCCTTTATCTTTTGCTTAAATGCTTCTATTCCCACAAAATGATAATCTGTTCCGTCTATTTCACTCTCTCTTTTCTCTCGGCTACATGCAGAAACAGAAAAGGATAATTCAGGTGTGTTTTTTAGTAAATTATGAACAATGGAGGTTTTTCCTGCCCCAGAAGGAGCTGATATAACAATGAGTTTTCCCACTACAATATATTTAATAATTGTTCTTTAATTTTTTCCAATTCATCCTTCATTTGTACTACAATTTTTTGCATGTTTGCATCTGAAGATTTAGAACCAATTGTGTTAATTTCTCTGCCAATTTCCTGTCCTATAAAACCTAATTTTTTACCATTTGGAGAATCTGTTTTCATAGTTTCGATAAAATAGGATAAATGAGCGTCTAATCTAACTTGTTCTTCAGTAATGTCTTGTTTCTCTAAATAATAAATCAACTCTTGTTCTAATCTGTTTTCCTCTATATTTTTAGACTCCAAATCTAAAAGTTTTTCTGTTAAAATCTTTTTTATCTTTTTAATTCTTGCCTTTGCAAAAGGGGACACTTCTACTAATAAATCTGATAATTTGTTAACTCTTTGCGTAATATCTTGCTCTAATTTCCTGCCTTCATCCAAACGGAATTGTGTTAAATTATCTATTGCGGTCTCCACGCCTTTTTCAATCTCTATCCATTCATGTTCATCCGCTTCTTCTTCACCCTTTATCATTATATCTGGCATATGAACCATAGTTTGTAAAATATCAGAATAGATTCCCGGATCTGTTTTGGAAAATGGATTTTTGTATCCCAATTCTTTTCTTAGGAGTTCAATCTGATTGTGATAGTCTTTTATCACCTCTTTATTTAAGGTAAATTTTGCAGAAGAATCTGACTTCTCTCTCCAAATAGAAATCTCTATTTTTCCTCTTTTTAGTTTTTCGGAAACTAATTTTCTGAGCCCTATCTCTTTATCCCTGTAAACAGAAGACATTTTTATATTAGCATCTATTTGCTTTGAATTTAATGATTTTGCTTCAATAGTAAAATTCGCATTCTTAAGATTTAATTCGGCTTTTCCATAGCCTGTCATTGATTGAATCATCTTTATTTTTTTTACAAATTTAGGAAAGTTTCCTCTTAAATATCTTTTTTACAAAAGTAAAATTAAATTCTACAAATTTTGGTAAGTTTGCTGTCCTTAAAAATTAATCAAATGAAATTCGGAACGAAAACTATTCATGCGGGTCAAGAAGCAGACCCCTCTACAGGCGCGATAATGACTCCTATATATCAAACCTCCACCTACAAACAAGCCAGTCCAGGGGACTTTAAAGGATATGAATACTCCAGAACAGGCAATCCTACTAGAACAGCTTTAGAAAATAATTTAGCTTCCTTAGAAAATGGGAAATATGGTCTTTGTTTTGGAAGTGGTTTAGCATCAATTGATGCAATTATTAAACTACTAAAACCTGGAGATGAAGTTATCTCTACTAATGATTTATATGGAGGAACCTATCGAATTTTTAATTCTATTTTTGAAACATATGGAATTAAATTTCATTTTGTTGGGATGGAGGAAACTTCAAAAATTGAAGAGTTAATTAATAACAATACTAAAATGCTTTGGGCAGAAACACCTACCAATCCAATGCTTAACATCATAGATATTGAAAGTTTAGGAGAAATTTCTAAAAACCATAATCTAATTTTTGTAGTAGATAATACATTTGCTACACCTTATTTACAACGACCATTAGATCTAGGAGCTAATATTGTAATGCATTCACTTACTAAATATATGGGAGGACATTCTGATGTTGTAATGGGAGCTGCTATTTGTAAAGATGATGAATTAGCGCAAAAATTATATCATATCCAGAATTCTTGTGGTGCTGTTCCGGGTCCAATGGATTCATTCCTAGTTTTGAGAGGGATAAAAACACTACATTTAAGAATGCAAAGACATTGCGAAAACGGAAAAGAAATTGCTCACTTCCTAAAAAATCATCCTAAAGTAGATAAGGTTTTTTGGCCGGGTTTTGAATCACACCATAATCATGAAATAGCAAAAAAGCAAATGGAGGACTTTGGAGGAATGGTTTCTTTTACACTGGTGGGTAATAAATTAGAACAAGCCTTAAAATTAGTCTCAAATACACATTATTTTACTCTAGCAGAAAGTCTAGGAGGAGTCGAGTCTCTAATAGGTCACCCCGCCTCAATGACACATGCTGCAATTCCTAAATTAGAAAGAGAAAAGACAGGAGTAATAGATACTCTTATCAGATTAAGTGTAGGTGTGGAAGATGTGGAAGATTTAGTTTCAGATTTAGAAAAAGCACTAAATCTAATTTAAGTGAACAAACTTGCTCTTATAACAGGAACAGGTAGTGGTGTTGGAAAATCAGTAGCAAAACTACTACTTAACAAAGGTTATAAAGTGGTTGGATACTCCAGAAATAATAACATTAATCATCCCAATTTTGAGTTCATACAAATTGATTTGAGTATTATTGATAATGTTAGAAACATATCCTTCCCAGATAATGAGGGTGGAAATGTTGTGCTAATTAATAATGCGGCCACAATAGGCGAGATTATACCATTTAACAAAAAAAAAGAGGAAAATATCATTTCTGAATATAATCTGAATATAATCACTCCTTGTATACTCTCACATAAGTTTATTAATACTTATCAGCAACAAAAGTTAATTCTAAATATTGGATCTGGAGCTGCAACAAAATCTATACCCTCTTGGAGTACTTATTGCTCAACGAAAGCTGCTATAGATCGTTTGTCGGATACAATTGCAGAAGAAGATATCTTAAAGCTAAAGGTGTTCTCTATTCATCCAGGTATAGTTGACACTAATATGCAAAGTAAAATCAGAAATACTAAAGAAGTAGATTTCCCCCTTAAAAAACAATTTGTAGAATATTATGAATCAGACCAGCTAGAATGTAGTTCGATTGTTGCTAGAAAAATTCATATAATTATACAAAATCCTGAAAAATTCAACGAAAACATACTTTCGGTACGTAATATTGAATTAAGTTAATAATATCATGTATTTTTTCCTATTTCTAATTAGTTAGGCCCTGATTTTCAATAGTTTACAAGTTATTTCAATTTTTAACAAATTTATGTTGAAAAAACCAGTAAAAATTTAGTTGAAACAGAACCAAAAACAACCTTATCTTATTGTTATTCAGTATGTTGTAATTTTTACTTTTTGGTAAATAAGATCAAAATATTAATTCGTTGTTTAGTTTAAAAAACTATAAAAAAAGAGTTTAAAACAAATTATGTTTCTAAGTTTGGGGTATTATTAACCAAAATTTTTTTTATTATGAACAATGTATTTAAATTATTTAATGACTTTGTAAAAGGTCTAACTGGAGTAATTTTAGGTCTTTTAGCTTTAGGAGTTGCTGCTACTCTTGTATTTGGAGACGCGGGATTAATGGGGATAGATGTAATAGCTAATATTTCATCAGTTCTTGGAGAGTTGGCTGATCCTGCTGGAGGTGTAGGAGGATTAATTGTACTGCTAATTGTTTGGAGCTTACTATCAAAATAATTTAGTTTTATAAAATTTTATAAAATAGCCCTTAATTAAGGGCTATTTTATTTTAATTTGTAATTTTGACATCAAATATCATAATAAATGGATAAATTTAATAAACTACTCAAAAAATTTGGAAAAATATGTAAGGAATTAATTACCACCTCTCTTATGTTTCTTTGTTTGGGAGTTATTGTTCAATTATTAATTGATGATACAATATTAGGTTGGAACCCTGTGAAGAACATACAAGATGCAGGAAGTGCATTTATTGGGGTTATCGCTTTTGTTCTATTATATATTTTATTTATCAATAAGAAGTAATTAGTGAGCTAACAACCAATTTGCACCCACACCCATATCGACCACCAGAGGAACATTTAGTTTAATTGTTTGTTCCATTTTCTCTTTTGTAATTTTCATCATCACATCCCTTTCCTCTTTTTTTATGTCAAACACAAGTTCATCATGAACCTGTAGTAACATTTTTGACTCTAAATTCTGTAACTCTATTTCCTCTTGTACTTCAATCATTGCTTTTTTGATAATATCTGCTGCTGAGCCTTGAATTGGAGCATTTATAGCATTTCTTTCTGCAAAGGATCTCATTATACCATTCCTAGAGTTTATATCCTTTAAATACCTTCTTCTTCCTAATATGGTTTCTACAAACTCATTATCTCTGGCTTGTAAAATAGTATTGTCCATATACGCTTTTACTTTAGGAAATTCTTCAAAATAATTTTCAATTATCTCTGATGCTTCTTTTCTTTTTATCCCTAATCTTTGAGATAAACCAAATGGAGATATCCCATAAATTATTCCAAAATTAACCATCTTTGCATGTGAACGCATTTCTCTGGTTACATCTTCTTTCTTTACTTTATATACTTTTGCAGCTGTAGCGGAATGAATATCCACTCCTTTATTAAATGCATTTAACATAGATTCGTCCTCACTTAATGATGCCATTATTCTAAGTTCAATTTGTGAATAATCTGCTGCTAATATTTCAAAATCTGAATTTCTAGGTATAAAAGATTCTCTCATTTTTCTACCCTTTTCAGTTCTTATAGGAATATTTTGCAAATTAGGATTCACAGAGCTGAGTCTTCCAGTAGCTGCAACAGATTGATTAAAGGTTGTGTGTATTTTCCCGGTATCCTCATCTATTAAAAGAGGTAAAGCGTTTACATAAGTTGATAGTAGTTTTTGTAGTCCTCTATATTCTAAAATTAAATCGATTATAGGATGATCTCCTTTTAGTTTACTTAAAGTTTCTTCAGAAGTTGAGTATTGTCCAGACTTTGTTTTCTTGACCTTTTGTACAATTTGCATTTTATCAAACAAAATTTCTCCTAATTGTTTAGGGGAGGAAATATTAAAATCCTTTCCCGAAAGATGAAATATTTTTTGTTCTAATAGGTTAATTTCTTCTGAAAGTTCAATTGAAAATTCGTGTAGCATCTCAGTATCCAGGTTTATACCTTCTAGTTCCATCTTTCCTAAAACTTTTAAAAGAGGCATTTCCACTGATGTAAACAATTTAAAAAGATTTAACTCTTCCATTTCTTTTGTGAAAATATCCGACAATTGTAAATGAATATCCGCAAGCTCACAACAATAGAACATCTGTTTTTCTGAAGACAATTCTGAAATACTTCTTTTTTGTTTTCCTTTTCCTAGCACTGAAGAAATATCAAAACAATTATAGTTAAGATAGTTTTCTGATAAAATTTCTATATCATGCCTCATATCTGGATGGAGCAAATAATGAGCAACCGAAACATCAAAAATATTTATAATTTCTTCCGTCTGATATTTTGATAATATCTTAACTTGTTCTTTTATATTCGATCCTATTTTTAAAATTTCTTCATCCTGAAATATCTTATTTAATAAAACCCTTGCGTCATCAGAAAATGAAAGATAAACACTTTCGTTTTTCTGATAAGAAATAGAAAAGCCTATAATTTTTTCATTGAAATTTGATAACGAATTACAAAGTAGTTGAAAAGAACAAATTCCTGTTTTCTGAATCTCTGAATATAAAATAGATGTATCTGAAATAATTTTATAATCTTTTTTCACCTCCACTTTCTTCTTTTGTTCTTCAGAATTTGCAGAGAACATATCTAACTGACCATCAGTGATTAACTCTTTTTCTTTTAGCTGTGATTCTTTATTTACATGAGAAATATCTGAATTAGAAATAGATAAAACCCTTTGTAAAATAGTTTTAAACTCAAGCTCTTCAAACAATTCTTTTATTTGATTGGTGTTAAATCCTGAAAACTTCAAGCAATTTTCGTCAAGATCTATTGGTACATTGGTTTCAATTGTAGCCAATCTTTTTGATAATATCCCTTGTTCTTTAGCAGCTTCTAGTTTTTCTCTAAGTTTTCCTTTTATTTCGTGAGTATTTCCCAAAAGACTCTCAATAGAACCATACTGAGCAATAAATTTCTGAGCTGTCTTTTTCCCAACGCCTGGCAATCCAGGAATATTATCTACCGCATCTCCCATCATTGCTAAATAATCTATAACCTGAGACACTTTTTTAATTTGAAATTTTTCTAACACCTCTTTTATTCCCCAAGTTTCCGTCGGGCTCCATTTATTTCCAGGTCGATACATGAAAATGTTTTCAGAAACTAATTGTGCAAAATCCTTATCAGAGGTCATCATATAGACTTGAAAGTCTTTTTTCTCCGCTTTTTTAGCTAAGGTTCCTATTACATCATCCGCTTCATACCCATCCAGATATATTCTAGGAATATTCATAGCGTCTAACAATCTGTCAATATAGGGTTTTGCTGTAATAATTCCATCAGGAGTTGGCTCTCTATGCGCTTTATAATCTTCATATTCCTCATGTCTAAAAGTTGGACCGCTTCTATCAAAACAAACTGCAATATGGGTTGGTTTTTCTTTTCTTATAAGCTCTACCAAAGTATTTGTAAACCCAAAGATAGCAGAAGTGTCTAGTCCTTTTGAGTTTATTCTTGGGTTCTTTATAAATGCGAAATACGCTCTATATATCAAGGCGTATGCATCTAATAAAAAAAGTTTGTTTTTTGGAATCATAATTGTATGTAAAATTATAATTTTATCCTCAACTTTTAACTAATATGAAAAATAATTTATCTTATATTATAAAGATAATGTTTACTCCCCTTTTGTTTGTATTTATTATTTGGATTATAATAGGCGTTGAATATATTTTTGACATAAGTTTTGTACAGTATGGAATTAGACCGTTAAGTTTTGAGAATATCTTTGGAATAATAACATTTCCTTTTATTCATTCTGATATAAACCATTTATTTAATAATACTTATCCTCTTTTAATATTAGGAGGGATTATTTCTCAGGTCTATCATTCTGTTTCGAATAAGGTGTTTTTATATTCTTATCTTCTTAGTGGGAGTGTTTTATGGATAATTGGTAATCCTAGTATCAACGTGGTTGGAGCAAGTGGAGTGGTGTATTCATTAGGATCCTTTATATTAGTAAGCGGATTTATAAAGAAACAACCAAGACTCGCAATGTTATCCTTTCTGGTGATCTTTCTTAACTTCTTTAACCTTTGGGGTATAATCGAAATAGAACAGGATCGTATTTCGCAAACTGCTCATCTTTCAGGAGCAATTGCAGGAGCAATACTTGCAGTTTTTTTCCGAAGGAAAGGTCCTCAGCCTAAAATATACAATTATGAAATTGAGGAAGAATTAGAGGAAAAAAATAAAATAAACTATCTCTATAAAGAAAACAGTTAATTTTATGCTTTTGTTGTCTTTACAACTCCCCAATTAGATGAAAACCAAGCTCTTTCATGAAGATAATAAAATATCAATTTTGCAACTCTATCTAAAATAACTAACCATCCAACTGAACTTTTGTCGATTGGTTCAAATCCAAAATAAGGAGGGAGGTAAGAAAGAACTACAAATGTTGTTGTCATTGCAAGCAGATTCCATGTAATTGCTTTAAAAATATGTCGCTTTCTATTAATTTTTACTTTACTCATTTTTTCGTTTTTAATTTTAGCAATAATAAAGATTTTTTTGATAGCATCATGGGTAATAGTTTGCACTAAAAAATGTATTTTCGCATACTTATGAAGAAGATTAGAAATTTTTGCATTATTGCACATATTGACCATGGTAAAAGCACTTTAGCAGATAGACTTTTGGAGTTTACTGGGTCTGTTTCAGATAGAGATTCTCAAGATCAGCTCCTAGACAATATGGATTTGGAAAGGGAAAGAGGAATTACAATTAAAAGTCATGCGATTCAAATGGAATACACTCTAAATGGGGAAGATTTTATACTTAATCTTATTGATACTCCTGGGCATGTGGATTTTTCTTATGAAGTTTCTAGATCAATAGCGGCTTGTGAAGGAGCTTTATTAATTGTAGATGCTGCACAAGGTATTCAGGCTCAAACTATATCTAATTTATATTTAGCATTAGAAAACGATTTGGAAATCATTCCCGTTCTTAATAAAATTGATTTACCTTCTGCGGATCCAGAGGTTGTTAAAGATCAAATTATTGACCTATTAGGTTGTGTTGATAACGATATTATTCCGGCTTCTGCAAAAACAGGATTAGGTATAGATGAAATTTTAGAAGCAATCGTAGAAAAAATCCCTCATCCTGTTGGGGATAACAACGCCCCTTTACAGGCAATGATTTTTGACTCTGTGTACAATTCATTTAGAGGAATTGAAGCTTATTTTAAAATTGTTAATGGGGAAATTAAGAAAGGTGAAAAGGTTAAATTTTTAGCTACAGGGAAAGAATATTTTGCTGATGAAATAGGTACATTAAAATTTAAACAAGAACCCAAACATCAATTAAGTACAGGAGAGGTGGGATATATTATCTCTGGAATCAAAGATGCTAGAGAAGTAAAGGTAGGAGATACGATTACATCTACTACTAACCCATCGACGGAAGCTATTCATGGTTTTGAAGATGTAAAACCAATGGTTTTTGCTGGGATTTATCCTGTAGACACAGAAGATTATGAAGAACTAAGAAAATCCATGGAGAAACTTCAATTAAATGATGCTTCTTTAACTTTTGAGCCAGAATCTTCAGTTGCTTTAGGGTTTGGATTTAGGTGCGGTTTTCTTGGAATGCTACATATGGAAATCATTCAGGAAAGGTTAGAAAGAGAATTTGATATGACCGTAATTACTACTGTCCCAAATGTATCTTATAAAGCATACACAACCGCAGGAGCAAAAATTGAAGTTCATAACCCAACTGACTTCCCCGACCCTAGTACCTTAGATTATGTGGAAGAACCTTACATTAAATCTCAAATAATTACTAAATCTGAATTTGTAGGCACCATCATGAATTTATGTATTGATAAAAGAGGAGAACTGACTAATCAGGTATATTTAACTACGGAAAGAGTAGAGCTTTCTTTTAATATGCCATTAGGTGAAATTGTTTTTGATTTTTATGACAAGTTGAAATCTGTTTCTAGAGGGTACGCTTCTTTCGATTATCAACCATCAGAATACCGAAAGTCCGATTTAATAAAATTAGACATCCTGTTAAATGGAGAACAAGTAGATGCTTTGTCAGCATTAATTCACCGAAAAAATGCGCAATCTTTAGGAAGAAAAATTTGTGTTAAATTGAAGGAGTTAATCCCAAGACAACAATTTGATATTGCGGTTCAATCTGCGATTGGTGCAAAAATTATTAGTAGAGAAACAATAAAAGCACTCCGAAAAGATGTAACTGCTAAATGTTATGGAGGGGATATTTCTAGAAAAAGAAAACTTTTGGAAAAACAAAAGAAGGGGAAAAAGAGAATGAAACAGGTTGGAAATGTAGAAATTCCTCAAAAAGCATTCTTAGCAGTATTAAAACTAGATGATTAAATAATAAAATATGGGAAGAGCATTTGAATTTAGAAAAGCAAGAAAAATGAAGCGTTGGTCTGCTATGTCAAAGACTTTCTCTAGAATAGGAAAAGATATTTCTATTGCAGTTAAAGAAGGTGGTCCAGATCCAGAAACAAATTCCAGACTTAGGCAGGTTATGCAAAATGCAAAAGCAGCAAACATGCCAAAAGACAATGTAGAAAGAGCTATTAAAAAGGCAAGTGGTTCAGACGCTGCTAGTTATACAGAAATGAGTTTGGAAGGGTACGCTCCTCATGGTATAGCTGTATTTGTAGATTGTACAACTGACAATAACAACAGAACCGTTGCGAATGTTCGTTCTCATTTTAGTAAGTGTGAAGGAAATTTAGATAAAAATGGGGCTTTAGAATTTATTTTTGACAGAAAAGGAGTTTTTACAATAGATCCAAGTCAAGTAAGAATAGATATAGAAGAACTGGAAATGGAATTAATTGATGGGGGGCTAGAAGAGTTAGAGGAGGATGGAGAGTCTATTACAATATATTGTGATTTTCCAGAATTTAGTAATATGCAAAACTGTCTCGAACGATTAGAAATTGAAATACAAAATTCAGAATTACAAAGAATTCCTAACAATACTAAAAAAATTTCTGTAGAAGACGCTAAAATTGTTTTAAAACTATTAGACAAATTAGAGGAAGATGATGATGTTCAACAAGTCTTTCATAATATGGAATTAACTGAAGAAATAATAAAAGAAATGGAAAAATAATGAATGTATTAATATTAGGAGGAGGAGGAAGAGAGCATGCATTTGCATGGAAAGTGTCACAATCAAGTTTGTGTAAAAAATTACTAATTGCCCCGGGTAATGCAGGAACAGCACAAGTAGGAACAAACATAGAAATTGGTGTAAATGAATTTGAGAAAATTAAAGAACTTTGTATTTCTGAAGACATTAACATGTTAATTGTTGGCCCGGAAGATCCTTTAGTCAATGGGATTTACGACTATTTTAATGCACATGAAAAACTACAACACGTTGTTGTAATAGGACCTTCCAAAAAAGGAGCTCAATTAGAGGGAAGTAAAGAATTCTCGAAGAAATTCATGACAAAACATGGAATTCCAACTGCGTCATATAAATCCTTTACAAAAGATACCATAGAAGAAGGGTATCAATTTTTAGAAACCCTACCCCCTCCTTATGTGCTTAAGGCAGACGGCCTTGCTGCTGGTAAAGGAGTTTTGATTCCAGAAACATTGGAAGAAGCTAAGCGATCCCTAAAAGAAATGCTTACTGATGCCAAATTTGGAGACGCAAGTAGTAAAGTGGTTATTGAAGAATATCTTAAAGGAATAGAACTTTCTGTTTTTGTACTAACAGATGGTATTTCTTATAAGATACTTCCATCAGCTAAAGATTATAAGAGGATCGGAGAGGGGGATACGGGATTAAATACTGGAGGAATGGGAGCAATTTCTCCTGTACCATTTGCAGACAGATTCTTCATTGAAAAAGTAGAAAGAGAAATTATCAAGCCAACTATTAAAGGATTAGTTGAAGAAGATATTGATTACAAAGGATTTATCTTTATAGGTTTGATGGTTGAAAATGGGAATCCTAAAGTAATTGAGTATAATGTAAGAATGGGAGACCCGGAAACAGAAGTAGTAATCCCTAGAATAAAATCTGACTTATTAAATCTATTTAGAGGCATAGGGAATGGTTCTTTTTCTGAAATTGATTTTAATATTTCGGAAGAGGTTGCTACTACTGTAATGTTAGTATCTGGGGGATATCCTGAAAGCTATAAAAAAGGTATGGAAATCACTGGTTTTAAAGAGGTAGAAGGGAGTACTGTATTCCACGCGGGGACTAAAAAGAATAAAGAAAAAATAGAAACTAATGGAGGAAGGGTGTTAGCAATCACCTCATTCGGAAAGGATATAGATGAAGCGGTTGAAAAATCTTTCAAAAATGCTGAAAAAATACATTTTGAAGGAAAATACTACAGAAAAGATATAGGGTTTGATTTATGATGAAGCGTGTTCTTCTCCTCTTTTTCTGTGTCCAAACATTTTTCCAGTCCATAATACTAGAAAAACAAAAATTACAACCATAAAAAAGTAATTAATGTAATCTGCGAACAATGGCATTATCTCAAAAATCGTCTGAAATGAATCCCCAATTGCATAAAATATATCTCTTAACATCATCTGTTTTTTAATTTTGAATGCAAAACTAAAATATTTTTAATAATAAATGATTCTAAAACATCTAAAAAATAGTCATTCATATTTAATGATATTATTTATAATATTTTGTTTATTGTTTTTCTCTACATCTTTTTTTACAGAAAAATTTCAAAATATTGAAAATATATTTCCATTCTATTCGGTATGTGTTTTATTGTGTTGTTGTGTAATAACATGTTTTCATTCGATTGGGTTAAATAATCTTGTCTATGAAAAAGATGTTATTAAAAAACCTAATTTTGTAACAGCATTTGTGTTTTTATTGCTAAACACAACATTTGTTACGAATCATGAAATGATCCTATTCTCTTTTGTGTTGTTATTTTTTCTTTATTATCTACTATCACTATACAAACAAAAACAACCTTATTCATTAGTTTTTAATGCGGGATTAATTATTTCTTTATTATCTTTTTATCTACCAAACATTCTGGTTTTTGTCGTATTAATTTTAATAAGTTCTATTATTTTTAGGAACATAAATTGGAGGATAATTTTTCTTTCTATTCTACCTCTATTTGTTCCTTATTTCTTTTTGTGGACTTATCAAATAATTAATGGAGATTCTTTATACTTCGCTGATATCGAATTTAGTTTGACAAATTTAAATTTTAATGTGATATTGTTAAATTTTCATGAGATGTTTTGGTATTCAATTTTATCTCTAGTGAGTATTCTTTCTATTTACGAACTATTTAGGTGGATGTATAAGAAAAGTATCAGGAGTAGGGAATCATTTACTATTATAGTATTCTATTTATTAATAAGTATATTAGTATTCTTATTCACTAAAAATACCGATTCTATAATTCTAATATTTACTCCTTTAAGTATTATTATAGGTAATTTCTTTGTTTACTATAAGAAAGAAAGAGTTGGGGGATTTATATTCTTACTTTTTCTTTTTAGTTCTGTTTTTTATCGTCTATCAATGATTAATATGTAATTTTGTACTTTCTTTAAAAAAAATAAAACTATGAAATTTGGAGTTGTCGTTTTCCCTGGATCTAACTGTGATATGGACATGGTATATGTTTTAAAAGATATCATGAAACAAGAGGTGGTTAAACTTTGGCATAAAGATACTGATTTACAAAAGTGCGATTTTATCGTATTACCCGGAGGGTTTTCATTCGGAGATTATTTAAGATCTGGAGCGATTGCAAACTACTCTCCAATTATGCAAAAGGTTGTAGAACATGCGGATAATGGAGGATTTGTAATGGGTATCTGTAATGGATTCCAGATATTATGCGAATCAGGATTGCTGCCAGGAGCTTTATTACATAATACAAATCATAAATTTATTTGTAAGAATATACATTTAACAGCAACAACTAAAAATACTTTAGTAACTAATCAGTATTCTGATACTGTAATAAAAATTCCAATTGCCCATGGTGAAGGTCGATATCATGCTGATGAAAAAACACTAAACCAGTTAATTAAAAACGACCAAATATTGTTTAAGTATTCTGACGAAAATGGAGATGTTACAGAGCAAGCAAATCCAAACGGCTCTGCCTTAAATATTGCAGGAGTCTGTAATGAAAACAGAAATGTATTTGGTATGATGCCTCATCCTGAACGAGCAGCGGACACTGAACTTAACAATACAGACGGAAAAATTTTATTTGACAGTATATTAAATAAGGTTTTATCATAGTTGTTAAAAACTAATAAAATAATATACATTTTATAATTCATCATTTTTTTCATTTTATTGAATTTCAACAACTTATAATTTATTACCCTTTATCTATAATTTTAATTTAATCTAGTATTAAATTTTTCTTTCATTTTGTTAAAAAAAATGTTAGTAATTGAAAACAGAAGTGTGAAATATGAGGGAATATATTTTTAAAATTGTAGACGTAAATTTAGAAACAAAATATATAATACTTAATCAAACTTAACAATAGTAAAAGCTTTATCGGTTTTTTGTTTTTTTAACTAACTGTTGTTAAAAATAAATATCTATTAAAGTTTAAGATATTTTATTTAGTTGTAATATTAGGTTGAAATTATTTTTAAAAAGAAACAAAATATGCAAATAGAAGAAATCTATAAAAGAAACCATTTAAAAAAACCTTTTCTTATTGTAAAAATTACAGAAGCTATTTTGAAAGCAATGCAATCTGTAGGAGAAGGAAGCAATGATGAAGCGGAAAATATTTCTAACCAAGTACAGTCAAGTTTACTTTTAAGGAAAGAAAACATCCCATACTATATTCCTAATGTTGAGGAAATTCAGGATTTAGTCGAACAGACCTTAATGAAAAGTGACTATTTAAAGGCTGCCAAAGCTTATATTCTATATAGAAACGAGCAGACAAAAAAACGACAAAGAAATATTTTTGAAAGAAGAATTACACTAAAACCCTACGAATATCCAGAACTTTATGATTATGTAGACGCTATTCGACATTCATATTGGATTCATTCTGAGTTTAATTTTACTAGTGATATACAAGATTTTAAAACCCATCTAACTGATATAGAAAAAAATGCAATAAAAAATGCAATGTTAGCAATCTCACAAATTGAAGTTGCTGTAAAAAGTTTTTGGGGTGATATTTATCATAAAATCCCAAAACCAGAGATAGGTTCAGTTGGAGCTACATTTGCTGAAAGCGAAGTAAGGCACACTGACGCATATTCCCATTTATTGGAAATCCTTGGGCTTAATACAGAATTTAAAAACCTGAAAAAAAACCCAGTTATAATGAAGAGGGTGAGATATCTAGACGGAGCTTTGGCAACCTCTAAGAGTGAGAGTAATAAGGAATATGTAGAATCTGTCTTATTATTTTCTCTTTTTATAGAGCATGTTTCTCTTTTTTCTCAATTTCTTATAATCATGGCATTTAATAAACATAAAAATATGTTAAAAGGTATTTCTAATGTTGTTGAAGCAACATCAAAAGAAGAACAAATTCATGGAGATTTTGGGATTGATTTAATAAAAATAGTAAAATCAGAAAACCCTGAATGGTTTGATGCAGAATACGAAAATCGAATACAAACTATGTGCATTGATGCATATGGAGCAGAAAGCGCTTTAATTGATTGGATTTTTGAAGAAGGGGAATTAGACTTTTTACCCAAAATTCAGGTAAAAGAATTTATCAAAGACAGGTTTAACAGGTCGCTTGATAGTATTGGTGTCAATAAGGTTTTCAAAACAGACCAAAACATCCTTAATGAGACAGAATGGTTCAATGACGAGATCATAGGAACTAAGCATGGAGACTTTTTCGTAAAAAGGTCTATAAATTATAGTAAAAGAACACAAAGTATAACAGCAGATGACCTATTTTAAGATGAAAATAACAAAAGATAATTTAAAAATAAGCCCAGAATTAGATAACAATCCAATTGCAATAAATAAAGATTTGCTGAAAGAAAATGAGAGTGCGAGTTTTGAATGGTTAACAGATCATAGTAGAAATTTTTTATCTGCAGGATACATACCTGATGGGGTTACACCGGAAGAGAGAATAAAAGAAATTGCTCAGAGAGCTGAAGAAATTCTTCAAATCAAAGGTTTTGCTGATAAGTTTTTTAGTTATATGGAACAAGGTTTTTATTCTTTATCTTCTCCTGTATGGTCTAATTTTGGAAAAAAAAGAGGGCTGCCTATCAGCTGTTTTGGTTCTAATATTGCAGATGACATGGGAAATATTCTTTTCACTCAATCTGAAGTTGGTATGATGTCTAAATTGGGAGGAGGTACATCTGGATATTTTGGAAATATTAGACATCGTGGGGCTCAAGTAAAAAACAATGGGGAAGCTTCTGGAGCGGTTCATATAATGAAGCTTTTTGAAACAATGGTTGATGTTGTAAGTCAGGGATCTGTTAGGAGGGGGAGATTCTCTCCATATTTACCTGTAGAGCACGAAGACATCTTAGAATTTTTAGATATAGGCACAGAAGGAAACCCAATTCAAGAACTTACCCACGGTGTAACCGTTACTAATAAATGGATGAATGAAATGATTGACGGAGATGTAGATAAAAGAAATATTTGGGCAAAAGTACTGCAGAGAAGGGGGGAAATTGGGTATCCTTATATATTTTTTAAAGATAATGCAAACTCCGGTGCTCCAGAAGTATATCAAAAAAACAAGTGGAGTATCAACGCAAGTAATTTATGCACTGAAATAATGCTACCAACTAATGAAGACTGGTCATTTGTATGTTGTTTATCTTCAATTAATGTATTACATTATGATAAGTGGAAAGACACTGATGCTGTAGAAACTATGATATATTTCTTAGACGCGGTAATATCTGAATTTATTGAGAAGCTAGATGTGTATAAAAAATCTTCTGATCTTGATGACCAACAAACATTTTTATTTATGCAAAGAGCTTATCGTTTCGCTTCCGAACACAGAGCTCTTGGATTAGGCGTGCTTGGTTGGCATTCACTGCTTCAATCTAAAATGCTTGCATTTAACAGTCAAGAAGCGTATTATTTAAATACGGAAATATTCAAATTTATTAAAAACAAGTCGTATGAAGCCTCAGAGGCGTTAGCCAAAAAATTTGGAGAGCCTAAGGTTCTTCAGGGAACAGGAAGAAGGAACGCAACCCTAAATGCGATTGCTCCAACAACTTCTTCTGCCTTCATTCTTGGACAGGTTTCACAAGGAATAGAACCTATATGGTCCAATATATATGTAAAAGATATCGCAAAATCTAAAACAACAATAAAAAACCCTTTTTTAATTAAACTCTTGGAGGAAAAAAACATGAATAATATAGAGGTTTGGAATAGTATTAGAGACAGAGATGGTTCTGTTCAACATTTAGATTTTTTATCTGAAAACGAAAAGCAGGTTTTCAAAACATATTGTGAAATTGACCAAATGGACATAATTTACCAAGCTGCTAATAGGCAAAATTATATTGACCAAGGCCAGTCTGTTAATTTGATGGTACATCCAAACATGTCTCCTAAAGAAATTAATAAACTGTATATTAAAGGATGGGAACTTGGCCTAAAATCATTATATTACCAACACAGTGTGAATGCTGCTCAACAATTCAAACAGAAAAAAGAGTGCGTGAGCTGTGAAGCGTAAAATTGTCAAAAAACCTAATTAACTACATATAGAGGAGTTCTATAATTTTTAATGTTCTATATAATAATTCTAGAAAGAGTTTTTTAATTACGAATATTAAATGACTAACTATATTATATCTTTATAAGTTATGTAAACATTGTAATATCAACCAAGATAATGTTCTTATGAAAAAATTAAGGGCATTAAAGTTAGTATAGTTCAAATTCCAATTTCATAGCGTTATATTTGCAATATGAAACTCTACTTTTCTATTTTAACCACATTAATATTTAGTAGTTGTGCTAATATAGTGCCTCCTACTGGTGGAGCAAAAGATTCTCAACCCCCGCAACTAATAAATAGTGTAGAAATATTAAATAAACAAAATAATCAAATAGAAAAAGTCATTCTATTTTTTGATGAAAAGATTGTTGAACATCAATTTGTAGGTAATTTCTATAGCTCTCCTCCACTAGAGGATTTGAATTATAATGTAAAATCAAAATCTGTAGAGCTAACTTTTAAAAACATATCAGAATCTAATAATTGGATATTCTTGGACAATTGTATTAAAGATTTAAATGAAGGAAATATTCTAAACAGTTTAGATTATCAAATTGCAAATAGCACTGATGACACTCTTTATTCTTTTCACGTAGAACTTATCAATTCTTTTACAGGCGAAAAAGAAAAAAATAGCTGGGTAATACTGTATAATGATTCTGTATCCGATTCTCAAATTTTCAATGTTTTACCAAGCTATATTAGTAAAACAAATGAAAATGGAATTGCTAAATTTAAGGATAATATTAAACTTGGAAAATATCAAATAGGATCGCTTTCTGGAAGTGATTATATCTATCATGAAGAGGAATTAACATCTTTCTCCGATAATCTAATCAATATAGAAGTAGACTCTTCAATTGTTCTGTATAGTTTTAATCCTCTACAAAAAATTGATTCTATAGAAATTATAAAAGACTCAACAATTATTAAAGGAGGACGTTTAACCTTAAAAACGGACCTTAGTGACGTTGTAATTGTTCAATTATTGAAAGGCAAAACAGTCATCCTTCAAGAACAGTTTGAAAATACAAGAAATTTTAATTTAAAAAATATTGCTACTGGAGAATATACCTTAAGAGCATTTCATGATGAAAATGGAAATGGATATTGGGACACGGGTAATTTTACAGAAAAAAAACAGGCGGAAAGAATGTGCTATTATCCCGAAAAAATAACTATTAGAGAAAATTGGGATTTAGAGCTAAGTTGGATTACAAAAGAGTAAAACCATCTCTATCTTCTAAGAAGTTCATTTGTCTTCTTTTTAGTTTTAGATCGTCTAAATTAATTTTAATTTGCAAAACTTCCTCTTTGTTTTCTAAAGAAGAAAGTAATTCCTTTCCAAAAGCATCAAATACCTTTGTGTGACCGTTAAAGAGGATTCCGTTTCCATCTTCACCTACTCTATTTACCCCTATAGTATAGCACTGGTTTTCTATGGAACGTGCTTTTAAAAGTGTATCCCAAGCCTCAATTCTTTTTATGGGCCAGTTGGCAAGATAAATTAGGAGATCATAATCAACATTGTTTCTACTAAAGACTGGAAATCGTAAATCATAACAGATAAGAGGACATATTTTCCATCCTTCTTCTTCAACAATTAAGCGATTAATACCTTTTTCTAAATACTTTCCTTCTTTAGTTAAAGTGAATAGATGATACTTGTCATAAGTGTAGATTTTTCCACTTTTTGATACCCAAACTAAACGATTATACACTTTCTCACCTTCTTTTATCATTAGCGTTCCTACTACAGAACACTGCTTCTTTTTGCAAAGATCTTTCATCCAATTAACTGTTTTCCCATCCATCGATTCTGATAAAAAATTGTATTCAGGACAAAATGCAGTGTTAAACATTTCAGGCAGAAGTATAATGTCTGTTTTCTCAGTATTAGAAATTAATCTTTTAAAATGATTTAGATTTGCATCTACATCCTTCCAATAGATAGTAGACTGAATTAGGGAAATATTTAAAATATTTTTCATTCGCTCAAAAATAGGTAAAAAGAGCAAGTTTCCCAACTTACTCTTCTTTTTTAGAATACTTTAAACATATAGACCTAATTTAAAATTCAAGACACATAATATCTCTGTTGGATTGTTTATGTTTGGAACATGAAAAATGTAATCTCAATATTAGTATTAGTAATTACTTTCGGATGTAATGAAAATAGAAAAAATAACAACTTTCAAAGTAAAAATGACGTGGTTGACTCCATTGAAGAGTCAACAAATCTTCATGAAGAAATTTTTCCTAATATTTTAAGCATTAGATCTTATGGTAGTGACAGAAGTCAAGAAAGAAGTAATTTAATTAAATCTATTAATATTAGAAATACAAACTATCAACTTTATGAAAACCTATCATGTCTTGACACACTAAACCACGCGTGGACAACAAAAAGTTTATCTATTGTTAAGAATGGTATTTTAAAAAATGAGTTTTTTAAAGAAGATCTTTTGTTAGATGGGGATTATCCAGAAGCCTATAATTCAATTGTTGTTTCTACGATAAGTTCTGATCAGGAAAAATCATTGATACAAATTAATTTTGATTGTGCTCCATGTGCTCCAGGGGATCACACAATTGCATTAATTCAATTTCAAGAACACAGCATCAAAAAGTCTAAAGTAAACTCAATAAGAGGGGAGTTTATCACCAAAAATGGAGTTATTAATGGAATAGGTTGGCAGGGGTATTTTGCTTATGAGTTACCATATAAACTAACTGAAAAGAAAGACAAATTAGAAATAGAAGTAGATACTTCAAAGATTCTGTATAAAAATGACTTTTATTTTTTAAAGATAAAAGATGCTATCAGCTCTACCCCCAAGTTTTGTGAAATAGAGATGACCATTGATCCATTTGGTGACAAACCTTCAGCTACTACTAATCTAACTTTGAAACCAAATACAAAAGTTACTTTAATCTACATGGCTGTTAAAAAAATATCACCATCAAACACACTGCCTGGAGATTGGATTAAAATCAAGGTTTCTGATCAAGAGGGATGGATAAAAAACTCGAATGATTTAACTAGAATGGGATTTTTTGCAGCAGGTTAAAAAAACATCGAATTATTTTATAAGAATACAGATTACATAAACTAATAACTCATGTTTACTCTAGGCCAAGACAAAACATGAACACCTTTTGAGTAATGAAAACTAGCTAGATTATCAGAATTTAAAATAACATTCCCAAATCTATATTTAATTTTCATTCTAATTAATTCTAAAGCTTGAATTGACCAAGGCTTATGATAAATGTCATATCTAAATATTTTAGAGCTTTTTACATAAAACAAGCAATACCTCTCAAGTAACCAAATATCTAAATCCCTTTTTTTAATCACTCTATCATGAATATTGTAATCAATATCTAACTCTAGTTTCTTTCTATGATTTAATGACCTGTAATTATTTGGTTTTCTTATAATTTCTGAGGGTTCATATGGTAGTTTTGATAAAATTTTAGCAACACAAGATGATAATTTCTTTTCAGCTTCAATATTTATAAAATATACTCCATACTTATTATTCTTTTTGACATATGTTCTAATATTTATTTCATGAAAATTAGATATATAATCTAAAGGAAATAAATTTTTAGGATATAATTCGTTCATAGTAAATGCAACTAAGGAAACATAGTACTTTTCATTAAAGCTGTCAAGTTCTAATCCTAATGGAATCAAATCTATTAATAAATCATATGGTATTTCAAAATGAAGAAAAATGGAATCATTCCATTCTTGATAATAATTCCATTTATCTGCAAGCAATTCATGATTTGAATCTTTTAATTCTGATAGTAATTGACTTATGTTTATATTCCTCATGAATTATCTAATTTATAAATTATTGATTAAATCATCATTTTGCCGCCGAACTTTCACAAAGCATTGCATAGTTGATCTTGTATAAATTCGTTTTTCATACTACAATTATACATAAAATCTTTAAGAAAGATGAAGAAAAAACTCAGTGGAGCTTCGAACTTTTTTGGACAATTAAAAGAATGAGAAGCTGTAAACAAATAACTTTTTCTATAATTACAGCAAGATGTCAAACTAAAAGTTGTCCTCAAAAAACAAACCCACTCAATTTGAGTGGGTTTTCTGGTTTGACAAAACTTTTTAAATTAATTTTTATTGCAGAATTAGTTTTTTGTTTACTAAACCATTATCGGTGTCTAATTCTAATAAATAAACTCCTTTTGAATATTCTGATAAGTTAAACGAATGAGTGTATTCGCCCAAAAAGTTTTCTAAGTTCTCTATAAAGATAAGCTCTCCAACTAAGTTCACTACTCTTACTTCTATGCTCTGTTTTATTTTAGAAGTGAACTCTATATTGAATAAATCCTTGAATGGATTTGGATAAATTTTAAAATTCTCCAAGCCTAGTTCAGAAACTGATACATTAGTACATTCCATTTCACAAGCTGAAACTGAAATATATATTCCTAATCCTGTGCCTGGGTCATAACAATTACCCTGTCCATCACAATCCCAAGAAGGAACTATACA
>CEVR01018518.1_pt1 | contig 24897 bp, 19 predicted proteins | sample 356541 | NCBI WGS metagenome assembly CEVR01 (sample SAMEA2623734, study PRJEB7988) | marine metagenome | isolation source: saline water (ENVO:00002010), including
TGGAAGATTGCTGTAGTCGATGCAAACCAATTTCCTGCTGGATTCAACAACACTTCCGAATCGGACTTTCCTCATTTGACCAAACGAATTGCAGCTCATATCGAACGACATCAACCAGGATGTGAATGGGTTCACATATATCCAGAATCACATACGCGCAATCAAGGATATGTTGAGAACTTGCGAACTCTTTGCCAGTTGGTTGAACGGGCAGGTTATAGATGCACAATAGGAAATCCTGAATTGGATGGATTTGACGCATTAAATGGAATACAAGGTCCCCTTGCGTTAGATAGAGTGGAAGTTGATGAAGATATTCTTATGGTTCAAGGTAAACAACCTGATTTTATATTATTGAACAACGATCTAACAGATGGAGATTTGCAGGGCCTTTCTGCACAGGGTGTTCTTCCAAGCCCGCAAATGGGATGGTATCAGCGAAAGAAATCACAACACTTCGAATTTTTACGTCCACTGGTTGAAGAGATTAGTGAAATCATTGGTATTGATCCATGGCACCTTATTTGTGATTCATTCGTATCCGAAGAGAAATGTCTCGAAAAAGAAACATGTCGTATTCAACTTGCAAGCGATGTTGATGTTTTTCTCGCAATTCTTACTGAACGATACGCCTCACTTGGTATTGATAGAGAACCTGTCGCATACGTCAAGAACAATCGTGGGACATATGGTTTGGGAATCATGACGGTAACATCGGGCAATGAACTACTGAATCTCTCCAATCGTAAGATGAAGAAGCTGATGTATGGCAAAGGAAGTTCAGATACTGAAGATTTCTTGATCCAAGAAGGTGTTCCAACACTGATGAAAACGGATACAGGTGCACCAGTTGAACCAGTAGTCTATCTTGTTGATGGAGACGCATCTTCATGGTTTTACAGAATCAATCCAAAAAAGGACGAAATAGGTAACCTCAATTCCCCAAGTGCTCGTTTTGTCACCTCGGAAGAGGATTCAACCTACATGACACACGCCCACAATTGGCATGCGTTGTTGTCGGAGTTATCGATGCTAGCGATGGGACTTGAGTCTGCAGCCTTACAAGAATCATAACTGGTTGATTTAAACAATGGATGCTTAGCAGGTCCATGCGTCGTGAGGCACTTTATGTCCTGACGATTGCGATTGGTCTTTTCATTTCAGCAGAATATGCACAATGGCCTGTCGATATTTGGTGCATTGGCGTTTTTTCATACATCTTTTGGAAAACAACTCGCAAAGAACGTATTGAGATGATAGCAGTCCTGGCCTTTGCTACACCAATGGAGTTGTTCTTTAGCGAAGTATGGCTGATTTACGAGTATCAACGTGGACTGATGCCATTATTTGTTCCAGTTGGTCACTACTTCCTTTTTGATCTTGGTCGTAGAGTTGCAAAACATCTGCCTCTGAATTCGTCAATGATTCTAATTCTACTTCTTACTCCCTTGGTCATATACGGGGCTATTCAAGGAACTGATACTTCTGCAATCATCCTCATTTGCATCACTCTCGGATTTATACAATGGGGTCCAGAACCACGCCTCTATGCATCGATGGTATGGCTTGCACTATTCATGGAATTATGGGGGACACATCTCGGAAATTGGACGTGGGATTCCCATGTTCCATGGACTGGACTTACAGCTTGGAATCCGCCCCTTCTCGTTGGTGCATTCTACTGTTTTGGAGATTTACTTGTTAATTTGAGCGTTGCCAAGTTTGAAGGGCAACCCATGGCTGAGGTGAACCATGACGTCCTCGGATGAGTTGAAGCGTCGCCGCGAAGAAGAGGCGAAGCGGATTCGAACGAGTTTGAATCGTCAACGTGGTGTTCAGCATGCTTCCTTGAAAGGAGGGGAGTCGGCTGTTGCATTCGTCAAAGAAGATTTGTGCATTGGTTGTGATCAGTGCACCATAGTCTGCGATGATGACGCTATTGAAATGTACAAAGTGGCTATGCGTAGCCCTTTACTCAATGTTGAGAGCAATCAGAAAGCGAAGATTATTCGCGATGCTTGCACAGGATGTCGATTGTGTGTTCTCGCTTGTCCAACCGATGCAATCAGTATGATTGACCGATGAGGTGATTGAAATGTCTAAGAAAGGTAAACAACCAACTGCACAACGATTTGGTGGAGAATTTGGCCCTTATAGAACGGAAGGAACCACCGGAGTTTCACTTGGAACCTTCAAGACGCTTGTATGGACTTCCAACATTGGAGGGCTAATTCTTTGTGTTATCGCTCTCGAACTCTTGTTCGTTCAACAAGAATTCATGTGGGGTCTAATCAGTCTCATCGCAGGTGTCCTCATCGCCCTATTCCCATCGAACTACGAAATCGTAGGCATGGAGGATGAAACTCCTCCTCAAGAATAATCTCAAGCTTCAACTTCTGTTTGAGTAGTTGCTGGAAGTTCGCTCTTCTTTGCATTGACTTCACGAGCAAGGAAGGAAACAACGTCGAGAATTTCGATATCTTCGTAGCGCTCATCACCTTCAAATTTGAGACATTCAAAGTGAGATACACACTTTGGACAGGAGGTTAGCATAGTATCGGCTCCAGTCGACTTGATCTCTTCCATTCTTGCAACACGGAGTGCTCTCGCGTTTTCATTGCATGACATCATACTGGAAACACCGCAACACATTGCATCTTCGCCATGGTGTTCCATCTCGACGAGATCAACGCCTTCTACTGCATTGATGAGTTCACGAGGCTCTTCATAGATTCCCATTTGTCGACCGAGTCGACAAGGGTCGTGGTAGGTGACGGTCGTAGCATCGGTTGAAAGTTGCATATCGAAACCGTTCTCGATTAGATACTCAGTAGTGTGCATGACCTTGACACCATCGAGTTCGTAATCTCTAGCAAAGGTTCGGAAACACTCTGCACAAGATGAGACAAGCGTATCAATGCCTGATGCTTCGATCTTCTTCTGGTTATATGCCTTGAGTTTGTCGAACACTTCGGTCAAACCTTGCCACTTCTGATCGTGACCACAACACTTGAGGAAGTCACGTCCTAGATATGAGACATCATGACCCATTTCCTCAAACAGAGTAAAGGCAGCAGTCGTTGAGTCACCTAAGTTCATCTCTCCTTCGTTAACATGTGAAAAGACCATCTCTTGGTCGAGGTAGTCAACACATCCTGGGTAGTATCCTACATTGGATGGAATTGGATATTCTTCGACAGGAATGAAATCTTCGTTCGAGGCTTCCTCAGCTTCTGCTGCAAGAACTGCTTGAAGCACTGTGTGAGGGATCTCAGTAGCGGGACCTCCAACGATTAGGCTTCGACGAATATCGACATAGGAATCGTAGTCGACCAGTTGAGGGCATGCGTTGGTACACGCTGTACATGTTAGACACGAATACATCGGTACGCCATCATCTTCATTATTCCATGAGTTGTAAATGATGTTGAGTTTGTCTCCACCATTGAATAATCGAACTGGACATGCATCATCACAAAGGTCACAACCGTAACACTTGTTCATCTCAAACTCATATCCACGAGCCATCGATCGCAAGAGAACGAAAACGATTGCACCAAAGGTTAGACATGGAATGAACATGGCATAAGTCAACTTTGCATCCAAGGACTTTGGATTGACGTGGTAGGATGGATTTGTGATATCACTATAGGTGCCAGATGAAGCAGCAATCATTTCCGTATCGCTCAAGTTGACTACTTTGCCAGCATTTGCACCAGCATTGCTATCCCAGAGGAGAAGTGGTTGGAAGGCACGGACCGAAAACGTTGTTTCGGTAGTAATGGATTCGTTCAATGCCAAAGCACCTGATGCTGTGATGGTGTAGGCATAACTGTAAGTGCCTGGTTCAAGGTTGATTTCAGCACCTTCACAGTCGGTGAAGGAAGTGATCACATTTCCTGAACTGTCACTAACGGACATGGTGCTTGTAAGCATGGTCGAGGTTTTGACCTCGTTTATTTTCCGCTCGCTTGCACGGTATTCACACGTAACATCGGTCGGAAGCGCTTCACTGGTAAATTCATCTGTAACTGTAAAGTCTCCTGATGTTGTATATCCCTCACCGCCAGCAAATGTGATGGTGGTTCCTGCAGCGTTAATGCCATCCTCTGGAATTTGGTGATTATTTGCATCACTGAAATCGATAATCGTCTCTCGAGCAGGCTGGAATATTTGCCAATCCAGCCATGCTGCCGCGGGCACGATACCGTCCGTATAGCCTCGTTCATCACTAAACTCGTTCGTATCATGTACTTCTACATCTGAAGGTTGAGTGCGCATGGCTTCGAGTTCAGGATAGTAATCGTGGGTCAAACCCTTGATAGTCAACAGTCCACCTGCTTCCCAGAATCCATTGTCATAGGTGTCGAAGGTTGCAACCGATGCACCAGCCGAAACGATTAGCGCTCCAACGATGAGACGCTTACCGTGTTCTGGTGTAAAGCCTGAACCCCAGGCTTTGACAAGTACATTTCGTCCCACAAAATAGATGACAATCCATAACAGAATCCCCGTTAATATCCACGGCACAGCATTGAAAATTTCAGCAAGCCAAGGTGCTCTCGTTCCACATAACAGATCTCCATGTGAATCAAGTTTACAATAATCTGAACGATTTTTGCCATACAACTCAAGGAAGATGTTGATCGAAAAGACGGAAATGAACCAAATGTGAGCGAGGTAAACAGCACCTGCTGCTGCGAACCATGGGTCCTCAACAGGTCGCTTCTCACGTCCACCGAGGAATGGAGGAAGGGCGAGAATACCGACTGGGATTCCTGTTAGTGCAGCACCCCACCATGCAGCGTTCCAAGCGAACACCGGTTGGCCGACGATGTCGCCGATAAATCCGGTTGGTACAGTAAATTGTGGAAGATATTCTCCCCATCGAAGGTAACCGTAAGAAAACAGTACGTACCAATCAGGGAAAACGAATCCTGCTTGTGCATACGGGTCAGCAGCACCGTGCAATGGAGGTGGTATTAACCACGCATAAAACAGTAAAACAGCGGCCATGAAGGCGAATAAAATAGTATCACGTAGAACTTCGTGAGGCCAGAAACCGTGACCCATTCGTGTCCGCGTACGCTTTTCACCGGCTTCCTGTAGCTTGGATTTTTCATCCATGTATGAGGTTGCAACTCGTCCAAAATTTTCCATTAATCCCATTCAAATACCTCCGATCAATGCGGCTCCGCAATACCTTGTACCCAGACAATAAACAAGTGAATGATGATCAGAGTGGTCACGATCACTGGTAGAATAAAGACGTGTATGAAGTACATACGAGTAACGGTTCGAGGTGTGAGAGATGATCCACCGAAGAGCAGAGTTGCGATATACTTTCCAATGAGTGGGGAGGAATTCGCAAGGTTGATTCCAATAACTGCAGCTCCATAGGCAAGACTATCCCATGGTAAGAGATAACCAGAGTAACCAAAGACGATTGTCAACGCCATCAATGCCACACCGATAAGCCAGTTGAGTTCACGTGGGTTTCGATATGCACCTGTGAAGTAGACTCGACACATATGCAAGAACACAGATGCTACCATGAAGTGCGTACCCCAGTGGTGGACTGCACGAATGATGTAGCCGAATGGAAGTTCAAGCATGATGAATTGCATCGATGCATAGGCAGGTGAAGGATCACCTTCGCCTCCTGGAACGTAATAGATGCCAAGAACTGTTCCCGTTATTACAAGGATGATGAAACTGAGGAAGGAGATTCCTCCGAGACAATAGAGGGGGTACCAATACCAAATAATTCGCAGTTTGTATTTCTCTGCGTGTGTTAGTGGCATCTGGCGATGCATGTTGTAGTATGCTCCTTTCGACATGTTCCAGTAATCTTGGATGCGGAAACGTGTGTCCATCCATGAAAATACCCACAGGAAAGCACGTTCGGATATGCCCATTCCTCCAGTGGATTCGACCGCACGCAAAATCTCACGGCGAGGCATTTCTTCTGTTTCTTTGCGGAGTGTAAAAGCCACAAGAACGATGATGAAGGCGATAAAGAACCATAAAATCCAGAACATTGTTGTCATGATATCACCTCAATCACAGTACGTCAGCCAGTCGACGTAATCGGTTATGCCCTCAATGACATCATTGTTGAGTGCGATTGGAATTAGCGGTAAGCCAACAGGGGCTGGTCCACCCGCTTTGCGCACACCAGCATAGGTGAACGTCGCACCATTGGAACGGTTACGGTTGGTGTTCATCTCCAATGCAGTCGTATCGAATCGAGAGGAGTGGCATATGCAGAACAACTTGGTTCCGCCATCATCGGTTCCACCAGGAGTCCAAGAATCATCGGTATAGGAATTGGAAACAAGTTGCCATCCTGGAATGCAACAAAGATGAGTACACCGGCCAAACACCATGATTATGTCATCGGAAGGATAGATGCGCTCATCCATTGCGACCATGTCTTCGAAGTGACCGATATATTTTCCAGACTCATCATAACCTTCCATCATTTGGAAGCGAGCCTTGTTGTTGTCCAGAGGAGATCCTTGCCACTTTGAATCTTCAACATAGTTTACAACGACTGGAACACCGTTCCATACGCCAGAGGCTCCAGATGTACCGGTATTGGAATTCGCTGCCTCTGCAACAAAGTCTGCCTTGGTCATCGATTGCAAGTGCTTTGAACCATACCAAGCCGTGTCTTCACGACCTTTAGCCCAGAACTTGACCGAAAGGTCACCAGCATTTCCTCCGCCAGGAGGTAAGAGAATTGAAGCGAATCCAAGAACGCCCAAGGAGGCAGCGAGAACACCCGTTGCCGTGTTAAATCCATATCGAAGGAATTGTCTTCGATTGATGACGGTATCACCAACATTGATGCTCCCTTCTTTTGATTCAGGAACGAATAGGTTGTAATCCTTAGCCATATGCTTCACCACTTGTACTCCTTCCAATCTTTGGTGTGCTCAGGAACGTATTTGTTCTGAGAATGTTTGACGATTATGGTATCTGGCAAGATGTATTTGAGGTAAACTACGCCCATTAGAATAAGCGTTGTCAGAGTCATCGCCAAATGGAAAGACAGTTGTTGTTGGTCCCAATCCTTGGCCATTCCGTAAATCAGAGAAAAAGACCAATAGCAAATCCAGAATATGCCCCATACAAAGAAAAACATGGTCAGATACGAACCACCAGAAGGTGCAAGACTGGCGCTTACAATAGTTCCAGATTCAGCCACGTCATGCACGCCATGATTGATGGCTTCATCCATCTGCGCCTCGGTGAGCTCGACCCCTTCCAGAGCGTTGCGAGCATCTTTGATGGAAATCGAACCATCGGCAACGCCTTTGAGCAAACTGTTGATCGTATCATCGTACATCACTGATCACCTCTTCGCATGAGTTTGTATCGAAGTCGCAATTGGTTACTTCGGCCTTCATACGAGGTCGAAAATCCGTAACGTAGCATCAATCCAGCAAAAACAATGCACATGATGACTGCTCCAAATCCAAGAAGTCCAAGCCAATGCGCACGAAGTTTTGCACCCATGTGGTGCAGATCAGTTCCGTGTGATTCCGGTTCTGGTGGGGCGACGTTTCCATCTCCTGCAAATACGGTTCGCGTTCCTCGGGCAAGGCTATCTTCGTCACCTTCGACAAGAGCAAAGGTCAGTTGGTTCCACATGTCTTCGATGGCGCTGCCGACTCCGCCGTCGCCGTTGACACTGTTGCCCGTAATCCAGAAGGTGACCGTTCCTTCACCTTCCGCAGGAGCGGTCCAAGTGATGTCCCACATACGATCCGATTCAGCAGCAGAGGTGGAGGTGTGGGTTAGAGATTCTACATCGTCTTGCCAATTCTCAACATCAGTGCCGCCGAGTTCGCCGCTTGAAACGCGCATCGAGAAACCAGCGGAGTAATCTCCGCCAGCATCAGGTCCTCCGATGAGGTGGAGTTGAAGTTCGTATGTCTCGCCCGGAGTCCAAGCATATGGGACACTATCGAGAATGACTTGGACGCTGTTCGTTGGTGCGGCATTGTGGCACAAACAACCTTCTTTGGCGACATCATCAATGTCGTTTTGTTGCCCACCAATTCCGGTTGGAAGAGATGTTGCTAGCCCCGGCAAGAGCAAGAGAAGCAACACTGCAACCACGGTGGTGCGGCGTTTTGTGAACGAGGTTGTCAGCATGGCTACACCCTATGGTCTTTCGACTTGCAACGACCCCTTAAACATTGTTAGTGATTCACAAGAATAATGCTTTGCAGTGTGCCGTTTTCTAATCAAAAACTAACAAGGCAAGATTTCTTGTGATTCGACCGTTTAGCAACCTCATGGCGGAGACACCTTTCGACAACATATACGACCTTACATCCAGTCAACTCGAACGCCTCGATGAGGCTGAAGATTTGATGCTCAAGAATGATCTTGGTGCAGCTGAACGTTTGCTTTTGAGCATGCTTGAAGAGGATGAGGAATGCATTCCTGTATTATCGAACCTCGGCCATCTTTACGGCAGGCATCTATCCGAATTCGAAACCGCTGTTTCCTATTATGACAAAGTCTTACATCTCGAACCTGATAACGCATGGGCTCGTGATGCTCGTCGTCGTTACATGCGCTTTGTCGGAAAATAAGGTAAGTTCAAGGGCGTTATGGCCAAGGGCATGTCATGGAGTCTTCCCAAATCCTCATCACAGGAATAGGTGGACTTGGTTGTATTTGGGCTGCTCGAGCACATCAGCGCGGTGCAGGAGCCTCGTTGTTGATGCTCGATGCTGATGACCGATTCCCTGAAGTCGAAGATGCTCACATCATTCGTTTGGGCCACACTTTGGATGCCTTAGGATGTGCTGCTCTTCCTCCACTGGCCGAGCAACGCATGCGTGGTCTTGCTACTCGGACGAGACCTTTTCTCGAGCAGGCTGAGTTGGTCATCATCGTCGCAGGATTGGGTGGCGGAACCGGGACCGGAGCATCACATGAATTTGCAAGGCAGGCTAAACTTCACGGAGCAACCGTACTCTCAATCGCAGCATTGCCGTTTGATCACCAACCGACTCGAAAGAAAATTGCTGAGGCTGAAATTCAACGACTAGAACATCATTCTGATGTTTGCGTACAACTTTCACTCGAGCGTCTTGCCCGACAGGCTCGTGACCGTGGGAAGGATTGGAGCATGGGGTCAGAATGGGTCGAAGATCTCATCGACGGTTTGGTACGTACGCTCCTTTCCATGGGCCTAATCAATCTAGATTTGATGGATTTACGAGCGATTGTTCAACATCAAGGAGGTTCAACTATGCTGGTTGGAACGGGCCATCACGACCAACTAGAAGATTTGTACAATGCTACCATCAAAGCTCCATTGGCTCCAATGAATGTGGCTGGTGCTAAAGGGTGTCTTCTACAAATAGAAGGGGGAATGGGAATGACGATAGGGCAGGTCGATGAGATCGCTACCGCTCTTACATCAGCAGTTGATTCTGAAGCGCAGGTCATTCTTGGTGCTCGAGTTTCGCCCGACCTAGAAGGGACTATTCGAATCGTTATGCTTCTTTCTGGAATCGGTGAGAATTAATCCAACAACTCGATCTCATCGTCCCATTCAGTGGAATCTCCCAACGCTTCTGGTTTCTGATTCCAATCGATTGGATCGCCTATGCTGTCTTCATTAGCCGGAGAATCTTGTTCGTTCGTTTCTGGTTCTGGTGTTTCGATTTCTTTTTCAGCGACAGGTTCTGTTTGTGGCTCGTCGTAAATCTTCAAATCTTCAACGGATTCAATGATTCCACGGTCGCTGTTGATTCGTTGAGTCTTCGATTCCAGCATCGTTCTTTGCGACCACATCACCGTAGCGACTACAAGTACGTGGCCTCCGATCAAAACAGTGCGAACATCGTCCATGACCGAGGTTATCATGGCAACACTGCCTGCATATGCGTAGCCAAAGGAAACGCCCCAAAACAACGCATTTTCTCTAGTGAATAGAGCGGATTCAGAACCTTCTCCTTTGCTAGTAAGCGCCCAAATTGCAAGGAAGACTGTAACAACCATTAGGAATAATTCTTCAATGAAAATTAACGTGTCCGTAGAAGCTGTATCGATACTACGGAAAATGCTGAGAACGTGCCAAGTGATGAACAACTGGGTTGCCCAGAACCATTTTCTTGCAACGGTGTGTGTTGCCGAGTTCATCGATGCCTGCTTTCGTTGACCCCAAGTGATGTAGATGCACAGGCCATAGACAGCAAAGGAGAATAGATATGGCCAAAGGCTGAACGAAGAATTTCCCAAAAAGAATCGAAGTCCTTCAGTAACTGCAAAGGTCAAAACAACGACAAGTGTCGAAGTCATGACAAGAGATGGTAAATGAGAGTAACCATCGAGACTGTTTTCACCTTCCTCGGGGACATTGATCGCGTTCATCGTTGCAAGTCCAAAGAACCGGCCCTGGGCAATTGCCCAGATAATGAATAAACTGCCAAGTGTAGCAGGTAAGAATGAACCTACTTGTGAAAGCATTCCATTTTCGCCAAAGATTAGGTAAGCGAAGAACATCAATATTAATCCGAGAATCAGAGGTAATATTAGGATCTTCAAGCGAGCAGTAAAGGACTGTGCTAATGTGGAATCGGAATCTTTGCTGTAGCGTAAGATTGTCCCTAATCGTTCATTTTTTGATAGCGGTGCTAAGCACAGGTATGCTACGCTAAATGCAACGAATCCGTAGGCAGCCCATACTTCTGCATCCATTCGGGCGAGCACAAAAAAGGTGATTGAAACAATAGCCAGCATCAATAAATGCGGTAATGTTGATGGCGATAGTAAGCTCTTCAACAGTGACATTTTTGTCAACGGCTTGTTCTCCTCCATGGACGTCTGTCGTAGCCTTGGTTCTAAAGGCTGTTCAATTATTGATGCCATATCTACATGAGGTAGTGCGGGATGGGCAAACATGGGTGCCAAGGTTTCCAAGGCCAAACGACCGAAGCGTCGTTGGATTGGAATAACTATTCCAGCAAGCATCCAAACAAAGCAGGAACTTCTCGCAGCAATCGAATCATCCAATCTTTCAGAATACCAAATCAAGTTGTACGACACATATTTTTCAAATACCGATGCGGCAGCAAAAACACGTTTTGCCTTCAATATTGAAGACGATGTTGGTATTGCAATAATTTGCGTCCTTCTCAGTGAATATCGAGGTGTTAGATCCTATCTTGCCTCCAAAGACAATTTGGAATTTACTTCGATATCCTCATCCGGTAAAATAAGACTCGTTAGAGAAAGAATGGGCTTATCCAAACCTGCGAGAAGGTGAGGCACACTTTTGACCCGTGCTTGATTGGAAACAATATGGCCGGTGGAGGGACAGCACCCCCGTTGAAGATGAGCGATGTTTTGTTGCTCATCGGCGTTTCACTTCTAATTGGAACGTTGTTCATACAGGCATGGGATATACCAACAAAAGTGAAAGCCGGTGATGATCCACTCGAGGGTAATTCTCGTACCTTTTCAGGAGATGTCCTGGAGATTGAGGTTCAAACTGAGAATCAATCCAATGTTCGGATTGAAGTTTTTGAGGATGGAGATGAAGTCAGTGATGTGGAGCTATTCTCAGATGAATCTAATCCTGCTAGTTTTTCCTACGAATCAAACGGAGGTCAACTCACTTGGAAAGTGACCCTTGAAGATGATGTGGGCGGCGAAATCGATGTCGATCTAGAACGCGCATACTTCCTCAACTATGTCCCATACATCCTTGGCGCTCTCATAACAACAGCAGGTGTTTTGAAGAAAAACGCTGATGAAGACAATAAAGAAGACCCAATCGATGCAATCATTGAGGATGAAGATTGATCCAATCAAGTTCGACATCATCATCGATACTTACCTTCTCTTCCGCTTCGTTCATGAGTATCAAACCATGGGATGAAACACTTTCTAACCTATGCGGTTCATTTCTATAGATACATCTACTAAGAATGTATTCTGAATCAAAATCATTCTCATTCGAAACCTGCAATACTGAATGCTTGATCTCAAATAATGATGCAATCACTGCATTGAGGATTGTGAACAGTTCAGTCGATGAATGTTCGATTCCAATTTCTTCGATCGCTCCTTGACCCGGACCGATGTTATCTTGTTTCGTATTTATTCCCACACCAAGGACAACCCGTTGCTCTTCACCTTTTGAGAAGGATTGAAACAAGATTCCACCAAATTTTCTCCACAGTTCTTGCTTATCGAGACGAAGCAGCAAATCATTTGGCCATTTAACGAGAATTTTGTCCACGTGAATTTCATTCAACTTTAACGCATAACTGATTTCATGTGCGATTTGAAGTTGCTTTTTTGGAGTGATTGTGAGCAAATTCTCTGGATTTAGCATCCATGAACCTTTGAATGATTGGGGATGGTCTTGCCAATCATTTCCATGGCGTCCACGACCATTGTTTTGAACCGCTGCAACCAGTGAATCTCCAGGCGAGTAAGAGCCTCGAAGCATCTCTGCATTGGTTGAATCAATTTCTCGAACTTGGTGATGTTTACTGTTGACAAATGGATGCCATGAAGCGATAACATGGATCGATTCGTTATCATCAAATGTTTGGGTTTTGACGATTCTAGCCGCTAGTCCGCTTTGACGTAAGATGTCAATACTACGTTTCCAACCAATATGTTCGCGACAAACCAAGAGGGCGATTCCATTCATTTTACACAATTTGTTTGTAGCCATTGTTCGAGCAAAGACGCTTAGCAATCCCTCTGGATGTGTGTCTACCAGAGCAGCCTCCTCGAGGGGGCCAAGTAGTTGGTCTCCAATTTCTTCTGACGGAATGTATGGCATATTCCATAGAACCATGTCATAGGTTCCTGGGTTCCATGCATGCAATACATGTTCACTTGGGCCTAGTCCACCCTCGATTACATCGACCTCAACATTTGCTTCCTGTGCATTGTGACGCGTAGCTGCAACAGCATAGGGGTTCACATCACAAGCGTGTACATTCCAACCTTGTTTCGCAGCACTGATCGATAGCGCTCCAGATCCTGAACCTATCTCCAGAAGTTTATGCGAACCAAAGGGTTTGATCGATTCCAAAACACTGTGCAAAAGTGTAGTATCTTCTCTGGGTGGATAGACAGTTGGAGGTACGAGAAGATTCAAAGAATTCCACATGTATTTTTTGGCATCATTTTGATTCAGAAATTGAATCTCATTTTGGGCGTTTTCAGGTTGAAACATGTTTGCCCTCAGAGAATTCAATTATCGGTGCTAAAAGAGCGTTTCTCACAACCCTAGAAGAGAGTTTTTTAATCGGTAAAGTATAAGAAGGGAGGGTAGTTCGCATTGAAAGCCCAAGAATTAACGTTGGGCCTGTAGCTCAGTCAGGTAGAGCGTCGGGCTTTTAACCCGATGGTCGCGGGTTCGAACCCCGTCGGGCCCGCCTACTGCGCCGCAGTACAACGTTAAGGGCGGTGCGGGGTGATGTTGGATGGTAGTAAAGAGCGCAACGAAAAAACGGTTAATTGAACTCGGAGTATCCGACGAATACGCTCACAAATTGGCTACGGACCGAAACATGGCTGACATAAAGAGTATGCCAGCCGATGAAATTGCGAAGATTCTCGGTATTGCAAAAGATAGTGAATCCTTCACTAAAATCATGCAAATTATTGCTGATCAAGGCAACCGTCGATCTCGCATTAAGAAGAGCAAGAAAATCACCATCTCTTCAAAGGCAATTGACGAATTTGATCGTCCTGAAATTACTATCAGGTTCAATCCTCTTAATCACGAACTTGTTCCTCATCAAGAACTTCTTGGAGATGCCAACATCAGCCCAGAAGATCAGTACAATGTCGAACAAGAAGCACTTTCCCCATGGGGACTTGAAGAAATCGATGAAGATGGAGAACACCGTCTCGCTAAGGAATTGCTTCCAAAGGTTCTGATTTCGGATCCTGTTGTTCAAGCTATCAAGGAAGCCGCTGAGATTATCGACAACGCAGCACTTGCCGCAAACCCTGACCACCGTCCACTTGCTGCAGGATGGATTACAGACCGAGTACTAAAGGTCATTCGCCATTCAAAATCCGCAGGCAGCGCAGTTGCTTACCGCCTTATCGTGGAGGGCAGCTGAACCTGGAGTTGATATCATGCAAGAAATAATTGAATCCTTTTTCCGAGAACGTAGCCTTGTTAATCATCAACTTGCATCGTACAACGATTGCATCCCCTCTACGGACAACCAACTGTCCCGAATGGAGCGAATCATCCAAAACATTCGCGTAGGGACTGATGAAGAGATCATCGATGACCTTGGAGGTTACATCAAACTCGACGTTGCTGACCAAGAGATCGTCATTCGAATGAAGAACATTACTCTCGGAGCCCCTAACATTCGAGAAGCGAATGGTTCCTACCACAATGCCTCTCCTATGGAATGCCGTCTTCGAAAGTTGACCTATCAATCTCCTGTAACCATCGACTTCACCATTTACCGTAACGGTGTTGCATCCTTCCCTGAGGAAGGTGTTCAAGTTGGTGCTATTCCAATTATGGTTCGTTCTCGACGATGTCACCTTCACCCGAGTCACATCGCAGATGGCCGTACTCTCGAGCCTGCTAAATCTCCTGAAGATGCTGCACTTCTCGCTAACCTTCTACGAGACAAAGGCGAGGACCCATTGGACCCTGGTGGTTATTTCATTATCAACGGAACCGAGCGTGTTCTCATCTCAATGGAAGACTTGGCACCAAACCGTGTCACTGTTGAAATCAACAAGCGAACTGCAAAGCGAACCGAAGTGGCAAAGATCTTCTCGCAAAGAAACGGTATGCGTAAGCCGCTAACCGTTGAGAAGCGCCGAGATGGTATGCTTATGGTCAAGGTCAGTACAGCGGGTACAACCCCTATTCCAGTCGTTCTTTTGATGCGTGCTCTTGGAATTGAAAATGACCAAGAAATATTCACCGCTATCTCAGGTCCACAAGAGACTTTCAAATACATCGTAGCCAACATTAACGAAGTAAATGACAATGAAGAGTTCTATGTTAAGAGTGAGCCTGAGGCTTACGAATGGCTACAGAAGAAATTCGCTGCAGGTCAGCAAAAGGAATACCGTGAAGCTCGTGTCAATCAATTGCTCGACCGGGAGTTGCTTCCTCACTTGGGCGACCAAACCGAAGATCGAAAGAAGAAGGCCATTTTCCTCGGCCGTATCGTTCGTCAAGTCCTTGAGATGGCTCTCAACGACAAGGAACCAAACGACAAGGATCACTATGCTAACAAGCGTGTACGTCTCGCAGGTGACCTAATCGAGGATTTGTTCCGCGTATCATCAGGACAACTTGCTCGTGACCTCAAGTATCAACTTGAGCGACATCACAACCGCAAGCGAGAACTAAAGATCACCTCTTGCCTACGACCAGACGTTCTCTCTTCGAAGATTCTTCACGCTCTTGCCACTGGTAACTGGGTTGGAGGACGTTCGGGTGTTAGTCAATTGCTCGATCGAACAACCTACCTCGCATCACTTTCTCACATGCGCCGTGTCACATCACCATTGGTACGAAGCCAACCGCATTTCGAAGCTCGTGACCTTCACCCTACACAATGGGGCCGTCTCTGTCCAAACGAGACACCTGAAGGACAAAACTGTGGTCTTGTAAAGAACGCTGCGCAAATGGTCGATATCTCTGAAGAAGTCGATCCACAGGAAATCCGAGAGCGCCTTGACGAGTTGGATGTTTACCAACCAAAGGACTGGACAGATGGTGTTCGTGTTCACGTTAACGGTGATATCTACGGTATGCACAAGAATGGAAAGAACCTTGTTTCTCAATTCAAGAATAGTCGTCGTCGTGGTACGATTCCTTCGGAGGTTTGCATCCGCCACGACACAGAAAATCATGACATTTTCATCAACACTGACAAGGGCCGAATCCTCCGTCCGTTGTTGGTTCTCTACGACGGGACACCTCGTCTTGAGGGCAGCCACCTTTCCGGTCTTGCTGATGGAAACATTACATTCCGTGATTTGGTTATCGATGGTATCGTTGAATGGGTCGATGCTGAGGAAGAAGAAGACCTCTACATTGCACCACGACCGTTCGTTCTTCCAGAGACTGTCCCAGAAGGACCTCTTGCTGGACGACCTGTAATCCACGAAAATATCCGCTGGGTCAATCTCGGAGAACCTGGTGTTGAAACCGCTTCCATTGAGGCAGAAGTTCGAATGCCAAATGGTGATATTGAGATTGCAAAGTTCGAGGTTCCATTGCTCTACACAACAGAACACACACACGTAGAGATCGATCCTCAACTCGTTCTGGGTGTATGCGCTTCGCTTATTCCATATCCTGAGCACAACTCAACCCCTCGTGTTACAGGTGGTACTGCAATGGTCAAGCAATCGCTTGGTCTACCGAGTGCAAACTACCGACTACGACCAGACACTCGTGCTCACATTTTGCACTATCCACACCGCTCGATCGTTCGAACGGATGCTATGCGTACGACAAACTTCGATGAGCGACCTGGTGGTCAAAATTTCATTGTTGCCATCATGTCTCTGCATGGTTACAACATGCAAGACGCTGTCATCATGAATCGAGCGTCTGTCGACCGTGGGCTTGGTCGATCAACCTTTAACCGAACCTACAATGCTGAGCGACGTCGGTTCCCAGGTGGTCAAATCGAAGAGATTGAAAAGCCAGGAAACAAGTTGACAGAGGTCAAGGGATTGAAGCCAGCAGAAGCTTACTTCCATCTCGAAGATGATGGTCTACCACTACCGGAAACCTACCTCGAGGGCGGCGATGTTCTCGTAGGTAAGACCAGCCCGCCACGATTCCTCGAAGAATCCAACAGCGGTGCTTTCCTCATGGCACAAGAGCGTCGAGAGTCCTCGATGCTCGTTCGTCATGGTGAGAAAGGATGGGTCGACAACGTCTATGTTACAGAATCCGACAACTCAGGTCGATTGGTCCGAGTTATGGTTCGAAGCCACAAGGTGCCTGAAGTCGGTGACAAGTTTGCTTCTCGTCACGGACAAAAAGGTGTCATCGGTCGACTTGTCGAGCCGGAAGATATGCCGTTCACACAAGATGGTGTAGTTCCTGATTTGATCATCAACCCTCACGCTATTCCATCAAGAATGACCGTAGCCCACGTTCTGGAAATGATCGGTGGTAAGGTCGGTGCTATGGAAGGACGTCGAATCGACGGTACTGCCTTCCGTGGAGAAAAGGAAAGCAGTCTACGTGACGGATTGGTTCGTAACGGACTTGCTCACAGCGGTCGTGAAACCATGATTAATGGTGAAACTGGAGAAGCATATCCTGCTGAAATCTTCGTTGGTTGTATCTACTACCAGCGACTTCACCACTTGGTCAGTTCAAAGATTCACGCCCGTTCCCGTGGCCGTGTTCAAATTCTTACCCGTCAGCCGACCGAAGGTCGTGCTCGACAAGGTGGTCTACGATTTGGTGAGATGGAACGTGACTGTCTGATTGCACACGGAGCATCCATGGTCATCAAGGACCGTCTTCTCGACGAGTCCGACGGTATTGACATGTTCGTTTGTGCACAATCTGGTCACATTGCATGGTATGATCCTAAGCGACGAACCTACGTCAGCCCAGTCCATGGTGACGGTGCTGAAGTGTACAAGGTACAAACATCCTACGCATTCAAACTCCTGCTCGACGAAATGAAGAGTCTTGGGGTTGCCATGAGACTTGAACTGGAGGACCGAAGATGAGCCGAAAGACCACATTGATTCCAAAGCGAATTGCACAAATCCGATTCAGTTTGATGGATCCTGTTGAGATACGTAAGATGTCCTCTGTCGAGGTCAAAACTCCGGATACCTACAAGGACGACGGTCACGCCTACCGCCAAGGTTTGATGGACCCACACATGGGTGTTATCGAGCCAGGTTTGGTCTGTCCTACGGACAACTGCAAGTATGACGAGTCACCGGGGCACTTCGGACACATTCAACTTGAACTACCTGTCATCCACATTGGATTTGTTAACCTGATCAAGACAGCACTCAAGTCGACCTGTAAGGCCTGCAGCCAAGTTCTTCTTCACTCTGCAAAAGAGACCCACCCATCCAATCCTGAACTTTCAGAGCAAGATTACTACCGCTCTCGAATCAAGGATATCATCACTAAGCACGGTGTTGGTTCCACTGAATTCTCGAGTATTATCAAGGAAGTTGAAAAGGTAGCATCTAGTAAGAAGCGACGCACATGTATGCATTGTGGTGAAACGCAAGGAGAAATTCGTCTAGACAAACCAACCACATTCAAGGAAAGGACCGAGAATGTCGGAACTGGTGGAAAGGAAACAGAACGCAAGATGAATCCGCGAGATGTTCGCGAGTGGCTTGCAAGCATCCCTGATGAGCATTTGATTTTCATCGGAATGGATAAGCAGAACCGACCTGAATGGACTGTTCTCAAGGTTCTACCTGTCCCGCCAATTACCGTTCGACCATCGATTACTCTCGATAGTGGTGATCGTTCCGAAGACGATTTGACACACAAATTGGTTGACGTTCTACGTATCAACCAACGTCTGCAAGAGAACCGTGACTCCGGCGCACCACAATTGATTGTTGAGGACCTGTGGGAATTGTTACAATATCACATTACCACATACTTCGACAACCAAACATCTGGTGTTCCGCCAGCACGACACCGATCTGGTCGTACACTCAAGACATTGACCCAACGACTGAAGGGTAAGGAAGGACGATTCCGTTCTAACCTTTCTGGTAAGCGTGTCAACTTCTGTGCCCGTTCCGTTATCTCACCAGACCCGTATCTCGGTGTTAACGAAGTAGGTGTACCTGTCAAGGTTGCAAAGGAATTGACCGTACCTATTCGTGTCACACTCCGAAACCGTGAGCAAATGCGACAGATGATCCTCCGTGGACCTGAAGTACACCCTGGTGTCAACTACATCGTTCGTGGTGATGGTCGACGTGTACGTATCAATCCTCGAAGCCGTCTAATCAACGCTGGATTCCGATGCCACAACCCTGAGTGTGAATCGGAACATACGCTGCGATTTGATTTGGATTCCGTTCTCCCTGCACCAAACTTCTTGCCAGGTTTGGTTGTTCGCCCACTCATCAACCGTGTTGAGGGTAGTGACTTGACCGAATCTAGCTATATCGTTGATGATGAAGCGACTCTCCGCAATCTCCGTGGTGAAGATGAGCACGGCCATCCTCTTGCAGAAGATGACCCTCGAGCAGTTCTTCACTATCGATGGATGCACGAACTTGCTCAAGCCGATAACCTAGATCCAGAACCATTCCCCGAGCATCTTGAAATCCGTTGTCCTCACTGTGGTAGCCCTGAAGATGATTACGGGATGCCAACGCCTGTTGAAGACCGACTCTCAACCGTTGACATCCGTGGTAACCCTAAGCCTGGTATGCAAGTTGAACGCCACCTTATCGATGGTGACGTTGCAATCTTCAACCGACAACCATCGCTTCACCGAATGTCGATGATGGTTCACGAAGTACGAGTTATGGAAGGACACACATTCCGATTCAACCTCGCTGTTTGTACTCCTTACAACGCTGACTTCGACGGTGACGAGATGAACCTTCACGTGATTCAATCCGAAGAAGCCCGTGCTGAAGCGAAGATTCTGATGCGTGTGCAAGAACACATCTTGACGCCTCGCTACGGCGGTGCAGTTATCGGCGGTATTCACGATCACATCTCCGGTGCATACCTCCTATCTCGTCCAGGAACCTTGGTTTCAAAGGCGCATGGTCTTGAAATGCTTGGAAGCATTGCTTACACCGGTGAGCTCCCTGAAATCGTCAAGGATGACAACGGTAACGATGCCTTCCGAGGTCAAGATATCATCTCATTGATCGTACCTGACAACATCAATCTCCACTTCATGTCCCGAAGTCGAGACGAAGTTCACGTCAAAGATGGAAACGTTGTCGGAACACTTGACAAGCGTGCTATCGGTGCTGAAGACGGACGTCTTCTCGATGCTATTGTTCAAAGCAATGGTTCAGAGAAGGGTGCTCAATTCTTGAATGAATTCACTCGACTATCGATCGCTGCTTGTACTTCTCTCGGATTTACTACTGGTATCGACGATGAAGACTTGAGTAGTGAAGCGCTTGAAGCCATTCACGAAGCCAACGCAGCTGCAAGAGCACTCGTTGAAGAGGAACTCGAACGCTTCGAAGCCGCTAAGGGTGACCCTCGAAAGTACGAACCTCGTCCAGGTCGAACCATGCGTGAAACACTCGAAGAGAACATCATGGTTATGCTCGATGAAGGGAAGCAAGCCGCTGGTGACGTTGCAAAGAACGAACTGAATCAATCCGGTTCGACCAACGCTGCGGTCAACATGGCGATTTCTGGAGCCCGTGGTTCCATGGATAACCTCAACATGATGGCTGGTTCCATCGGTCAAGCAAAGGTCCGTGGAAAGCGTCTCGAGCGTGGATACGACGAACGTGTTCTTCCTCACTTCAAGCGTGGAGGACGTGGAGCACAAGACCGTGGTTTCATTTCAGGTTCGTTCAAGCGTGGTCTTGAACCTACGGAGTTCTTTATGCTCTCCGTATCCGGTCGTGAATCTCTTGTCGATACTGCTGTCCGTACGTCCAAGTCTGGATACATGCAACGACGTTTGATTAACGCAATGGATGACTTGAAAGTCTTCAATGATGATATGCTCTCCGTGCGAAACACTGCAAACCGAATCATCCAATTCTCATATGGTGAAGATGGTATCGATCCAAGCCGTGGTGTTCACGGTGCTGCGTTCAATATCGATGTTATCATCGATGGTGCACTTGGTACTGATGGTGGTTCGAAAATCACTCGTGAAAGCATCGAGCGTGAAGAAACCGAAGAGGACCTTGGAGCATGGGATGATGTCGAAGAATTCCACGATGGAGGTGAAGTCTGATGGTCGTTAAGAGTGCAACCAAGAAGAAGCTCATGGATTTGGGTATTGCAGAGAACTTTGCACATACTCTAGCAAACGATCGAAAGTGGGACGATGTTAAGGTGCTTTCTGCACAAGAAATCGCTCAAGTTTGTGAAACTGATTCTGAAACTGCAGGTACGATTCGAGAAACCATTGAAGGAGCACTAAAGAAGAATCGATCCGCTGGTTCAGAAGCCACTGGTCCAACGACCAACGTACGTCTCAAGCGTCGTCGTGGAGGTTCAAGAACACGTTCTCGTGCTAAGACTGCAGCCGATTTGGGCGCATACAAAGTTGACATTAAGCTACGTTCATTTGATGATGAACTTGCTGATGACCCTGTCTATAAATCACTCAAAGCGGCTATTGCTGATCTTGAAAATGACCATAGGTTCAGTGACAAGATAATTCATGATATGACGGTGGCTATACACGAACGTAATCTGAAGAAGTTGACTAAGAAGCAAGCAAAAACTGTTGTTGATGATGCATATGCTGCATTGGATAAAGCAAGCATTGATCCATTCGAAGCCGCTGGTATTATCACAGCCCAATCTATTGGTGAACCAGGTACACAGATGACCATGCGTACGTTCCACTATGCTGGTGTTGCAACGGTCAACGTTACCCAAGGTCTGCCACGTATCATCGAGATTGTCGATGCTCGAAAAGTTCCGAGTACACCAACCATGATCATCCGCTTGAAGGATGACAAAAAGAACTCGGGTGAAGAGGCTCAAAAACTCGCAGCTGCTCTTGAAGTTACAACTACGTTCAACATTGCAAATATCGAAACCGACGTTGCCCAACGACGCTTGGTATTGAAACTCAACAAAGGTCAATTGAAGCAGAAGAACATGACTGGACTTGAAGTCAAAGATAAGCTTGAACGTGCTCTAAGAACAATGGTACAAGCTGATAAGGAAAAGAATCCTGGCGTTTTGACTATTATTCCAGGTGTTTCGAGTGAGGAAGATCTTGCAGATTTGCAAGAGAATCCACCTTCATACACTATGTTGCTACAACTCGAAGAAAAGATTCGCGACCTACGTCTCAAAGGTATCCCTGGAATCGAGCGTGCAAACGTTCAGTTCGATGACAAGGAAGGTGAATACTACCTTTCAACCATCGGTTCCAACCTTTCTCGTGTAAGCGAAATCGAAACGATTGATCGTTCACGAACCTACACCAACAATATTATCGAGATTTTCAATTACCTTGGTATTGAAGCTGCACGACAAGCGATCATTAACGAACTAGAGTCTACTCTACTCAGTGCTCGTCTGGAAGTCGATGTCCGTCACCTACTCATGGTCGCTGACGTTATGACCTCTGAAGGTGAAGTGCGAGCTATCGGTCGACACGGTGTTTCAGGAACCAAGCACAGTATTCTTGCTCGTGCTGCGTTCGAAGTTACCGTCAATCACCTGCTCAAGGCGGGTATCATCGGTGAAACAGACCGTCTCACCGGTGTTGCTGAAAATATCATTGTCGGACAACCAATTTCCCTCGGTACGGGAAGTGTTGAGTTGTTCTACATCCCTGAGGAATGATTCCAACCATGAGAAACACATGTGGAGAATGGAGGAAGTAAAATGGATCTAAGCCGACAACTGAAAACTGCAATTGCAACCGGAAGCCTACTGTTTGGACAACGTCAAACGCTTGATGCGTGTGCACGGGGGGATGCTCGACTCATTCTCCTCGCTGCTAATTGTCCTAGTGACTATATCAATGACTTGCGTGCACGTCACCCTGAAGTGACCGTTCACCAAGCACCTGTGGTAAACCGTGAACTTGGTGTTGCTTGTGGTAAGCCATTCAGTATTTCGACGATTTGTGTCCTCGATGCTGGTGACAGTGAATTGTTGCAACTCGATGACAATATTGCTTGATTTGTTGAAACGATGAATGAAAGGCTTGATGTCTGTTAAGGGCATAGCCATGTCATGCGCACACGCTTGAATGCACTTTCTGCAGTCTTTTTGATTACACTCATGGTCTGTTCTGTGACAGTTCCACAGTTCTCAAACTTCGAACCAAAATCTGATGTTCTTGATGAAGAACCGGTATTCTTTGAAGCCTCAGCTCGTTCAACAACTACACTGCTTGCTGCAGGATCAGGTCAGGCCAATGAAGATGGAGAACACATCGCTGCCCTACCAAATGGAGGATGGGTTGTTGGTATGTCGGAGTGGACGAATTCCACATTGACTTATGGTACGCACACGTTGGCTCCAACTTCACCATTCAATTCAGGTGGATTCGGTGAGTTTTACCTTGCAAAGATGGATGACAAAGGCGCTTGGACGGGATTCATCAGTGCTGACCACAGTGCCGGCGCAGGTGGCCTTTCAGTTATGACAGATGTTGCACTTGGAATGGCAGGTGAAATTTTTGTTTCCGGTTACTTCTATGGAGAAATCTCCTTTGGTCCACCAGGTCCAAACTCGCTTATCTCAAATCTCAATTCAGGTTACCATTTCGAGGGCTTCATTGCCAAAGCAGACCCATTTGGTAATTGGATGTGGGCGAAGAGTTTCACAACCTTGGTTAATGGAACGGGAGAATTCAGTAGGACTACATCATTATCCGTTGATATGATGGGTGACGTCATCGTATCTGGTCTCTTTTCAGGTGAAACAGACTTTGGTGGCATCAGCATTAACGCAACCAGCCAAGATGTCTATGTTGCAAAGTTTGATGGGAACCAAGGTTCACTGAAGTGGGTCATTAATGGGGGCGGAATTGGATCGGATCAAATCTATGATATGGCGCTCACACCAGCAGGTGGTGTCAAGTTAGCAACCGCTACAGATGGCGTTTCTCAATGGGGTACAAACACCTACATTGCGCTTGGACAACTCGATGCAGTGATAGTTGAAATCGATGCGAACGGGGGTGTAACCGGTACGACAGGTATCGGTACAAGTGGTCAAATTACCGCGGTATTGAAACTCCATGTTGATGGTAACGGTGATATGTTCATGGCCGGTACGTTTGATGGAACGATTACCAGTGGAGGATGGACTGCCACCTCAAGTTATGGTGGAAACGATATCTTTGTTGCGAAAAGTGCAGCAAACCAAGCCAACAGTTGGGCATTGGTCTCAGGCACTAGTGCCTTCGACGAGCCTCAAGGGCTTGCAGTAACATCAACTGGAGCAGTTGTATTCGGTGGTTATCTAACATCGACATTCACTGCTGGTTCCAAGTCGATTTCAAATTCAAATCACGATGGATTCGTTGTTGGACTTTCTAATTCAGGAGCAGTCAACTGGATCGAGAAGATTGGCGGTACACAGTATGATTATGTTTGGGCGATGGCTGTAAACAATAGCGATTACGTTGGCGCTGCAGGTTCATTCTCAGGTTCGATGACACACAAGGGTGTGTCGGTATCATCCGGTGGAGCACGCGATGTGTTCGCGTGGATTTTCGATCCATCCGGACTAATCGATACTGATGGTGATGGTGTTCTAGACTCAGCTCCAGACAACTGTCCAACCGTACCTAATTCAGACCAAGCCAATACCGATGGTGATTCCGAAGGAGATGCTTGTGATTCTGATGATGATAACGATGGTCTAACCGATAACTTCCCTGATAATTGTCCTCGAAATAGTGAAATCAACTGGACTAGTTCTCGTGACTTCAACGATCCTGCTAACTCAACGGACTGGGATAACGATGGTTGTAAGGACGATACAGCCGAAGATCCGGATGATGACAACGATGGCGTTCTAGATGAGGATGATGATTGTCAACGTACCACTTATTCACCACCACGTCCAACATGGGTTTCCGATTCAACCACTGACATGGATGGTGATGGTTGTCGAGATTCTGATGAAGATACTGATGATGATAACGATGGATTTGAGGACGCAGCTGATGATTGTCCAACGGTGATTGG
>CEVR01031910.1_pt1 | contig 24831 bp, 20 predicted proteins | sample 356541 | NCBI WGS metagenome assembly CEVR01 (sample SAMEA2623734, study PRJEB7988) | marine metagenome | isolation source: saline water (ENVO:00002010), including
ATATCAAGGTCGTTTTCTCCAGCATGTTTTACCCAATACACTTCTTTTTTGAAGCCACCATCTTCTTCTTCATCTCTAAGCTCATCTGGGTCAACGCCTTCTTCTCTTGCGCGTTTAAGCCTAGCAACAAGAGCATTTTCTTTTTCCAATAAATTTTCAGGAATTAGTAATGGAAAGTTTACTTCTTCATGTTCTGTTCTATCCATCTCACTATGAGTTAATGAATCAATAAGTCTCATTGTCTTCCAGCCATATGGCCTCCATACATCCATACCTTTGATTGGATAACGCTTGTCAACCAAGTCAGATGCTTCAACAATAAACGGATACCATTCATTGAAGTTTTCAACTTTAGAAGGTATTCCGCGTTTTGCCTTGGCAGGGCCTTTGCTCATATTGTTGACTCAGTAGATTATCACTCATGAAGATGTTGATTCATTCTTGTTAGATATAGCATATAAACCAACTAATGCAATCACCGCAGCAAGACACCAAACTACTTCTAAAATCAGGAAAGCCCACTCTTCTATCAACAAAGCTCTAATTGCAAGTAATCCCGAACCTAAAGCCATCATTGTTAGATATATCCAATTCTTACTATCGAGCACATTTCTAGTTTCCAATAAAAAAGCTCCAAGAATCAATAACATTCCTGAATAGGCAATTGCCTCGGACACAAATCCATCCGGCGACATATAATCACTTCTTTCGTAAGAAAATGAAAACTAAAACTAGAGAAATTAAGGCTACTATGTCTGGTATACCAATACCTCCAGTTGTACCTCCAACTCCACTCATACTATCTGTTAGTAAAGAATAAGACCAACCATCTGATTCACCAAATTTGTAGAAATCCATTAGATTAATTCTAGTTTGACCTTCTGAACGGCATTCACCAATATTACATGATCCTTCAAATAATGATGAAAATAATCCAAATAAATTGAGTATGACTATTAGAATACCGCTTAATGACAATAATGAAAGCAATGAAAATTGCTTCTTTTGATTAGGTAAATCTGGCATCTCTAAATGCGGTAAATTAGGTAATGGCATCGATGCTGGCTCAATTACTTCAACCATTAAACTCGATGTTTGACCAAATTGTTGCTCACCAGGTTTAGGTAAATCGGAATCTTGGCCGTCCATATCTCTTGCTTTAACAGGCTTAACATTAGCGATTTTAATACCATATAAACGGTCTGCAAGACTAACTAGTGAAGCATCCTCAGCGATATCTGACGCTTCTAAATCACCATCTAGTAATTTTTTCAAGCGTTCTCTAGCACTGCTCAAGATAGACCCTCCCCTTGAATGGGCGTGGAATCTTCTTATTGAATAATCCTCTTGTTGTGAATTTATGCTTTCCCAGCAGCCTCAACTTCTGCCCAATCTTTCATAAATCCGTCAATTCCCTTATCGGTAAGTGGATGTTTGACCAGTTGTCTAAATATCTTAGTTGGCATAGTAGCAGTATGTGCTCCAAGTTGAATACATTGTAGAACATGTGTAGGGTGCCTAATGGATGCTGCTAGAACTTTGGTAGAAATATCTGGATAATTATTCCATGTTTCCATAATCTCGGCGATCAAAGTCATTCCATCATGCCCTGTATCATCGATTCGTCCAATAAATGGAGATACATAGGTAGCTCCTGCCTTTGCGGCCATCAGCGCTTGTGCAGCAGAAAATATCAATGTGACATTAGTTTTAATTCCTTTTTCTGTCAAAATTTTTGTTGCTGCAAGACCCTCTGGTACACAAGGTATCTTGATGATGACATTTTCTGGCAATTCATCTTTTAATTCTAAAGCTTGCTTTACCATTCCTTCAGTATCCATTGCTGTTACTTCAGCTGAAATAGGTCCATCGCAAATAGATGCAATTTCAGCAACTACTTGTTTGAAATCACGTCCGCTCTTTTTGATTAAAGATGGATTAGTAGTTACGCCATCAAGGATTCCCCATGATGCAATTTCTCGAATTTCGTCAACGTCGGCAGTGTCTAAAAAGAACTCCATGAAATTACGGAATCATAGACACCACATGAATTATCCGCTTGATTTTCTTCTAAAAAATAGTGCTATTAAAAGAATAAAAATTAACCCAATAGAAATGTTTTGTGTTGTGAAAATACTGTTACTATCTTCATAACTATCATCAATATTGTTATCTTCAATTACTATATCATCACAATCGTCTGGAATAAGATCTAAATCTAAGTCAATTGTATCATTAAATCCTGGGCATAAGTCATCATCATCATCTATTCCATCTTTATCCGAATCGATGATATTGTCACAACCATCTGGAATCGAATCATTGTCCTGATCAATTAAATCATCATAATCTGGACAAAGATCTTCTTGATCACTAATTCCATCTCTATCCGAATCAATTAACTCATCACATCCATCAGATATCGAGTCATTGTCAAGATCAATATTATCATCATGTCCTGGACATTTGTCCTCCTCATCAGCAATATTATCATCATCACTATCGATTAATAGATCACAGCCATCAGGTATCTCGTCATCATCTTGATCTATATTGTCGTCAAAGCCCCAACATAAGTCAACTGAATCATCTATTCCGTCGTTATCTGAATCATCTATACAACCATCTCCATCAATATCAAATGGCAATGATTCACTTTCAGGGCAATTGTTTTGCCAATTCTCTATGTAATCATTTGGAGATAAATCACGATCAATCAAAGCAGGATGCATAGGGCTATGTCTTGATACTTTGAACACTTTGTTACCATTACTCGAGAAGATTGATTCGCCTTGAGTCATTATTCCAAGGTCATTAACTGGACTAATATATTTCCAGACTATCTTTCCTGTATAGTCTACTTCAATTAGTGTTCCTTGTATACCAAAAGTCATCAAAGTATTGCCGTTAGATAATCTTGTACTTCCAGATATAGCAGAAGAGTACATTGCTATTCCATTATCCCAGCTCCAAGAAAGATTTTCGGGACCAAATGGTTCGCTTTTATCTATGTAATAATTATAGCCTTCAATAGGAGTTTCGATTACATCAACAGAAGAGTATTGAATATCTCTGCCTTTACCGTTATTAAAAATCATTAATTTCCCAGCATCAGGATAACCATCTTTAATCCATTGAACATCATGTTGAGAAAATAGCACTTGATCCTCAGGACCACCTCTTTGGTAACTTTCTGGATTCCCATACCGATAAAGAATATCTCCACCTTTTCCACTATTTCCGCCGGAATGTCCAGCAGCCTCTTCTGTAGTTGTACTATGGTCAATAATGTAAATTTCATTAGTATTTTTACAAGAAATAGCAATTTGGTCAAGATTTGCGTTGTAATCTATCCCATTACAATGCAACCAATCTCTACCCCCAGATGCACTACCTACGGCATCGATATAATTTACATCCAATAACTCAGGATGTTCTGATACTATACCATAATTTGCTTTACTCGAATCATAATCTTGAATGAGATGATCCCAAAAAGTCCACTCCCAAACAATTATCGCATCATCCAAGCCAATTGGTTTTACTTCGATAATTTTGTCTGGCCAAACAGAACTAGTAGTTACTGCTCTACTAGAATCATCTTGAGGATATTTCCCTGCCTCTGCTGCTTCACTTTCACTTCGATATTCCCAAGCAATCATCAAGAAATTGCCATTTGGTAGTGGTTCTATATCGTGGTGACTGCGATACATTTCAGTTGAGTAAGACCAAGACCATTCCAAAACACCATCCCAAGAAATCATCTCTACTTTTCCCGCACTACCTCCTCCAGAAAATTCACCAGGTTGATTTGGACCAAGGTTTGCTGTTCGAAGCAAGGAACCATTATCAAGCAGATAAGCAGATAATCCAGGTCGATGTTCACCTGGTGAGATCCAATGATGTACTTCTCTACCAAACTCATCAATTAGATAGGATGTATTGGATGCCATCGGTGAAAATAAGGTATAACCTTCTTGCATTTCATCAGTACAGTAGATTAAACCGACAGTCCAAGTTTCGTTTCTATCAGCATTACAGCCATAATTTGCTGACTCATATACATTTAAATCACTAAGACTTGTAAATTTAACAGGCAATAATGATACAAAAATTATGAAGACCAATGCTAACACTTTAGTCTTCATATGACTCTGACATAATACTGTTATTCATTTTTTGCGATTGATTGCTCTTAATGCTGCTTCTGCAATATATGGTGATGAAATTTCCATCAACTCTAACATTTCATCAGCCTGTCCAGATTCTCCAAAGCGATCCTGGACTCCTACTCTCTCCAAAGGAATTGGAATATTGGATGATAGATATTCTGAGACGGCTCCACCAAGTCCACCTATGATATTGTGGTCTTCAGCAGTAACAATAGCGCCACATGATTCTGCTAAACTGTGGACCAATTGTACATCTAAAGGTTTGATTGTATGCATGTCAACTACAGTTGCTGCAACGCCTTTTTCGGCTAATAATTCAGCAGCCTTCAATGCTTCAGAAACTAATACTCCGCAAGCAATTATAGCAACATCATTTCCTCCTTTCAAAGTAATGCCCTTGCCAATTATTACTTCTTCTTCTCGACCATCATACAATACTGGAGTTTTATTTCTTGCAGTTCTTGTATATGATGGTTGATTCATTTCAGCAAGTTGGTTAGTTAACACTCTTGTGCTTACATCATCACATGGGTGAAGGACAATGACATTGGGTAATGTTCGAAAAATAGCTAAGTCTTCAATTGATTGTGCAGATGAACCATCAGTGCCAGTGTGTGTACCACCATGACTTCCGCATAAATGAACAGCAAGGTTTGGCCTTGCAACACCATTACGCATTTGCTCAAAAGCCCTTTCAGTAAATATTGCAAATGTGCTGGCAAATGGTATGTAACCAGAAGATGCTAAGCCCGCAGCAGTCAACAGCATATTTTGTTCACCAATTCCACATGAAACAGTTCGTTCTGGATATTCCTTTCTAAAATGAAGGGATTTTGTTGATTTGCCCAAATCTGCTTCCAAGACAACTACTTTGTCATTACTCGCTAGATCCAAAAGTGCTTGCCCATAACCATCACGTGTAGCAGCCATACGACTCATGACATCACCTCGCCTAATTCATTCATAGCCAATTTAAATTGCTCATCATTAGGGGCTGCTCCATGAAAAGCAGGATTGTCCTCCATGAAAGATACACCTTTTCCTTTGATGGTATTTGCTATCAATATGGCAGGATTATTATTATTTTTGACTAAGAAGTCTAATCCTCTAACAACATCATCCATATCATGGCCATTAATTTCCATAACATCCCAACCGAATGATTGCCATTTTGCTGGTATGTCGAACATTCGCATTTGTGTTACACAGAAATCATCATTTTGTATTCGATTTCTGTCTAAAATAACTTTCAAGTTTCCTAACTCATGATGTTTTGCTGCCATTGCAGCCTCCCAAATACTACCTTCTTGAATTTCACCATCACCTAACATGACAAATATATTACGTTCACTACCTGATAATCTTCCAGCGATAGCACAACCCATTCCAAATGAAAGACCCATTCCTAGAGAACCAGCGGAAAAGTCAACTCCAGGGCACCATTTCATGTCAACGTGTCCTTGACATATACCTCCTAGAACTCGATATGATTCTAGATCTTCCTTTGATATAAATCCCATTTCTGCCAAAATTGCGTACATGCCTGGAGATGCATGCCCCTTCGATAGAATGAATCTATCTCTATCATCCCAATTTGGTTCATTTGGTTTTACTCTTAGATAATTTCCATATAATGCACTTATCAAATCAATTTCAGACAACGAACCACCAGGGTGACCCGCTTGGGCTCTGTATACCATCTTGACAATTTCAACACGACATTTTCTTGCGATTTCTTTTAGTTCAGAAGTAGACATTGACATGATACGACCAATGTCCGGTCATCAAAGACAACCTTTGATGGTTTTGATTAGCATCCTTAGATTATTTTGTAATTCTAAACATAGATACTATCTTGCCAACAACATCTTTGAAAATCAGTGCAAAATCTCTAAGCAGGTTGCCATTACTTGGTAAAGACCTCGTAGCTAGCCATAAGAATACCAAGACGAACCAACCAAAGAAAGCTAATGAAAGGAAATTATTCAGTACTCCAGTGCTGAATATTGATGTTAAATCAATATTTAATACAATTAATAAGGCTACCAAAACACCTAATATTGATTCTCCAGCAATAAATCCTGCACCAATTAATACACCCCGATTTTCTACCTCTTTGGCGGCATCAACTGCCTTTTTAGATGGCTTTTCTCTTAATTCACCATCAACTCTTAAGTGAGCACTTCTAAATGCAAAATATGACAAAACTCCACCTAACATAATAGGTACTGAAAGTCCAAGTGGAAGATATATCCCTATTGCAACACTCATTACAGGCATCTTTAGCCAAATTAGTACGACAGCAATTACTACGCCTAGAATAATCATTTGCATGTTTATATCACCTACAAAAGATCCTCTCACAATATCGCCTATTAGTTCAGCCTGCGGTGCATAAAGAGCATTGTCACAATTCCTTCCAGTTTCTGCAGCCTCTCTCAAGCAAGCAGTTTTAGTAATACCAAATGCATTGTGAAGTAGTTTCAATGTTGGTCCAATAACTAATGCTCCAGTAATTACACCAATTATTTCAGCGGTCTGTTGCAATCTAGGAGTAGCACCAACCATGTGACCAGTTTTCAAATCCTGCATTACGTCTCCAGCTATTGCTGCTGAGGATGCTACTATGGATGCAATTAGCATTGTTGCAAGCATTAGAGTAGGGGTAGAAAGTCCCAACATCAAATCTCCAATAACCCAAACCAATGCTACAGTAAATAGTAAGGTTGCAATCGTCATACCAGATACAGGAGAGTTAGAAGACCCCACTACTCCTGCGATATAACCTGCAACTGCTGCGAAAAAGAAAGCAGTTACAGCTAAAAATGCTGCACCTGCTATTGATAGAATTAGCGAGCCAGTTTTCCACCAATAGAACAACAAAGTCAATCCAACTATTATGGTACAGAAGACGAAAACAAATTTCATTGGTAAATCTATCTCGGTTCTTAGTAAGTTTTCATCTTCTCCAGAACTGGATTTAATGGCTTTTGAAATTCCAGTGAGGATGCTTTTTCTCATAGACCAAAGTGTGTATAAACCACCTACTACCATTGCACCAACACCTGCATATCTAATTTGAGTTGTCCAAATCCATTTGAATTGTTCAACACTTGTATCTCCAGGGCCCCAGCCATTAATCAATCCATACATTGGTACTAGAATCATAAATCCAAACATACCTCCTAAGAAAATAAATGAAGCAATTCTAATGCCTACAATGAAACCAACAGATAATAATGCAACTGAAAGGTCAATTCCACCATATATCTTTGTCCCTAAGAAGTCTACAACTCCTTCAACAGTGTGATGTGTAGCTTGAAAACCCTTGACCATCAAACCATATATCGCACCTATTCCCAGTGCGTAAATAATCGCTTGAGATCCTTCGCCACCTTCTTCTCCAGCTACTAAAACTTCTCTACACGCAACACCTTCGGGGTATGGAAGAGCTTCTTCAACGATAAATAATCGTCTTAGCGCAATAGTGAACATTGTACCCATCAATCCTCCAAGCAATGCAATTATTGTAGTCTCAAGTAATTGGATATCATCCCACAAATTTGGAATTACTAATAATGCAGGAACAGTAAATATGACTCCAGCAGCAAGAGACTCACCTGCACTAGCCATAGTTTGAACAGCATTATTTTCTAGAATAGTTACATCTTTGAATAATGATCTAAGAATTATCATAGACATTACTGCAGCAGGAATACTTGCAGATACAGTCATTCCAGCATATAGTCCGAGGTAAGCATTTGCCGCTGTCATTAATATTCCTAATAATATGCCTACTATTACCACTCTAACAGTTAACTCAAGCGGCGATTCATTCGCTGGGATGTAAGGCTCACCGTGTCCTGCCATAACGTGGCTAAAATTATCTAATTGTTCAAAACATCGCAAAATGTATGGGTAAACCACCACCAATATGATAAGTTGATTTATCGTCGATAAAGTTAAGGTTGATTATAATGAATGATAATTGGCATCAATTGAGTACTGACCAAGTATTGGCGGATTTGGATGTTGATCGTTCAGGTCTTTCTAGTAAAGAAGTCAATCGTCGACGAGAAAAATATGGAGAAAACAAACTTGCAGAACCTGAAAGAGTGCCAGGTTGGAAGCGTTTTTTATCCCAATACAATGATCCACTAAATTATTTGCTAATTGGTGCAGCCATAGTAGCACTGTTAATTCATCCTGATGAGCCTGGCGATGCAATTTTTATCTTTATGGTTCTAACAGCGAATGCTTATTTTGGCTATTGGCAAGAAGGTCAGGCAGAACAGGCCATGGAGTCTCTAAAACAAATGTCAGTTTCACAATGCGTTGTAGTTAGAAATGATACGGATGTTGAGATTGCAACATCGCAATTAGTTCCTGGCGACATTGTAAATTTGTATGAAGGATTAAATGTTCCTGCTGATATTAGAATCTTGGAATCATATCAATGTAGAATTGATGAATCAGCATTAACTGGAGAGTCATTAACAATTCAAAAATTTATTGAAAATTTACCACTTGATACTTTACTTGCAGATAGGAAAAATATGGCTTTCATGGGTACTTGTGTGGCTTCCGGAAGAGCTGTTGGAGTTGTAGTGTCAACAGGAATGAAAACTCAATTGGGTAAAATTGCTAGCGATATTGCTAGCTCTGATACACCTAAAACACCTCTTGAATTGAAATTAGAATCCTTGGGTAAATTCCTTGGATTCATAGCTCTAATTGTTGCGGTATTACTGGTTTCAATTGAAATGATAATAGCATACGGTAATCCTAAACTTGACATTTGGGAAGCTGCCGTTGATCAGTTCATTATCGCAATTGCAATTTTCGTAGCGATTGTACCTGAAGGACTTCCAATAATTTTAGTCATTACACTAGCATTAGGAATGCGCAATATGGCGCGCCATAAGGCCATTATTCGTAGAATGAAGGCAGTAGAAACACTTGGATCTACTACCGTTATATGTTCTGATAAAACTGGGACATTGACTAAAAATCAAATGACTGCAAGACAAATTTCTACAACCGAAGGTAATTTCCAAATTACTGGAGAGGGATTTAAACCTAAAGGTGAGATATTACTTGAGGGAAAACCATTAGGGGATGATGATTTATCAAAGCATCAAAACAATTTAGGTTTTAGGTTAGCTGCTGCTTGTCTTAGCCTTTGCCATAATTCACAGATAAAAAAGACAGAAGGAGTTTGGGAAGCATTAGGTGATCCAACTGATTCAGCCTGTGCAGTTGCCGGATGGAAGATTAACGGTGATGTGCAAAAATTTGCTCAACGACATAGCCGTATTCATGAATTTTTCTTTGATACAAAGCGAAAGCGTATGTCCGTTATACATGACTATGAAGGAGAAAAGTGGGTATTTTCAAAAGGTGGAGCTGGCGGATATATAGATTTAGTTGAATGGAAAGTATCTGGTGATGAAATAGTTCCTATTGAGACTGCTGACTTCGATAAAGCAACTGAAGCCAATAAGGATATGGCCGGAAGAGCAATGAGAGTTCTAGCACTTTGTGCTCGTAAACTTGATGACGATGAAGATATGTATGATGTGGAAAAAATAGAATCAGGTCTCATATTCCTTGGTCTGATTGGAATAATGGATCCACCAAGACCAGAGGTCAAGGAAGCTATTGAAATCTGTCAAAATGCAGGTATTAGAGTGAAAATGATCACTGGTGATCAACAATTTACAGCAACTGCAATTGGTAAAGAGTTGGGGATAACAGATGGAGGTATACCTGCGGTCAATGGTGGTGCAATTTCTAAATTTTCTGATGCAGAAATGGATGAAGCATCAATTAATTCGACAATATTTTCTAGAGTTGCTCCTGATCAAAAAATGCGTATTGTTAGTTCGCTTCAAAGTCAAGGCGAGATTGTTGCTATGACCGGTGATGGTGTTAACGATGCTCCAGCATTATCAAGAGCTAACATCGGCATAGCTATGGGGATATCAGGTACTGATGTTGCTAAAGATGCAGCAGATATGGTGCTTCAAGACGACAATTTTGCAAATATTGTTCATGCAATTGAAGAAGGCAGGAAAATTTACCAAAATATTCGTAATTTCGTAAGATATCAAGTTTCAACTAATGTGGCAGCTGTATCACTTATCATCATTTCAACACTAATTTTTGGATGGAATTTACCTCTTACTGCTACTCAAATTTTGGTCATTAATATTTTGATGGATGGTCCTCCTGCTGTAGCATTAGGTGTTGAAAAGAAGCATGGCAATGTAATGAATAGGCCTCCAAGGCCAGTAGATGAGGGATTGCCTAATCGGAATGATATTTGGCTTATTTTCTATCTTGGAGCAGTAATGGTTACTGGGACACTCTTGGTGTTCTTCTTAGCAGGAGGTGGCCTTGAGACATGCGGCGGATTACCATTATCAGAAGATACTAATTTACCGTTTGATCAAGCTGCTTGTCAAGCTGGAGATGAAGCAGCAATTTCTGAATGGGAAAATTATGCAGATGACCGTTTTGTTCATGCTCAAACCATGACTCTTTCAGTATTCATAATGTTCCAATTATTTAACGTAATGAATTGTAGGTCTCAAGAAGAAAGTATATTTTCGCTTGGTGCATTTTCAAATAAGGCGATAAATATCGCATTCTTAGTTTCCTTCGCATTGCTGTTATTCTTTGTTCAGTTAGCTAATGTGACAATACCATTTACAAGTTTCGAGATAAGTGGTTTATTATCTACAAAAGTATTGACAATGAATGATTGGGTGATAATAATTTTTGTTTCTTCATTGGTTGTAGTAATTGAAGAATTTAGAAAATTTATTGTTAATTCAAAGATTTTTGCTATAGGTAATACTCGTTAGATTTTGTACATATATATTTGAAGTATGGCAACGACCCGTTGATATGACTGAATGGATTTCATCGCCTGACATTGCAGGCAATGATTCTAATTGGGTGAATAATTTACGTTCTTTGTTATCAGAAAAACAATGGAGTTTAGAACTAAAGGATATCGTCACCAAACTCGGTAATGGACAGAGGTTATCAATCTCAGATGGCCACATGTTGTACAATCATAGTAGTTTATTTGAAGTTGGCCAATTGGCAAATTTAGTAAAGATTGCAAGATATGGTGATCATGTTTTCTTTAATTCTAATGTTCATATAAATCAAACCAATATCTGTGTTTTGGCTTGTAAATTTTGTGCATTTAGGCGTAGCAAAAAGCAATCCGATGCTTATGAATTATCAATAGAAAATTATCTTGAAGAGATGGCTAAATTTTCCAAGTCAATAGATGAGGTTCATTCAGTAGGGGGGCTCCATCCTGACTGGGATGTAAATTACTATGTGGATTTAATTTCTGCAGCTAAAGAAAAATTCCCTGAAATTTCAATTAAAGCACTTACTGCTGTTGAAATAAAACATCTTTCTCAGCAAAGCGGAATTACATTTACTGACACTTTGACACAATTAAGAAATGCTGGACTGGATTCACTACCAGGAGGAGGAGCAGAAATTCTTAATGATAGTATTAGGGAAATAATTTGTAATGGTAAAGAAAGTTCAGATGAATATTTGGAAATACATCGTCAAGCCCATGCTTTAGGTATTCCTTCTAATTGTACTATGTTGTTTGGAACAATTGAGACGATTAATGACAGACTTGTTCATATGGATAAACTAAGAAAATTGGCAGATGAATTTAGTCTATTCCAATGTTTTGTCCCATACCCATTTCTCCCGGACTCAACAAGATTACCACAAGCTCAGTTGGCTACTTCAAATGAGATTTTAAGAACAATCGCTGTTTCTAGACTCATGCTCGATTCCATCCCTCATATCAAGGCTTACAGAATGAACATAGGTGATGAGGTCGCAGAATTAGCTCTTAATTTTGGAGCTGATGACGTAGATGGGACAGTTAGGCAAGAATCTATAATGCATTTGGCAGGTGCAGATTCAAGTTTAAATTATGACATTTATCATATGGCTAAACTCGTTAAGGATGCAGGTTTTATACCGGTAAAAAGAAATACGATTTATACTGAATTCAATACGGTTAACATAGAGCCGCCTAAGCGTGTTAGACGACTTAATGTAGTTACATAGGTGTAAATATGGTAGTAAAGAATTCTAGTTCGGAAAATAGTAATTTTTCATCTTGGAAAAATACTATTGGTAGAGTTGCATTTATGAATTGCGACCCACTATTTCTTCAACTTAGCGAGCAATGGAATATTCTTTCTGCACCTCCATCATGGTTGACAGGTCATCTGTTGAGAAGAGATTGTATTATTGCTCCTATACCTGCTGCTGATTATGCTAAAAATTCAGATGAACTCATATTAGTCCCAGATTTAGGAATTTGTTCTAAAGGAGAAGTAGGAAGTGTGTTATTATTCGGCTCTATGCCAATAAATGAGATGAATAGTATTTCTTTACCCTCAGATTCATCATCTTCAGTTGCGCTAATGAAATTTATTTTAAATCAAAACGGATTGAATCCCAAATTAACAGTTATGGGTCCAGATATCGATAGCATGCTATCTATTTCGGATGGTGCGTTAATTATTGGTGATAGAGCCTTAGACGCATCAAAGAAATATCCTCAAAAGGTGGTTCTTGACTTAGGTTTAGAATGGCAAAGAATTACAGGCAAACCGATGGTTTTCGGAGTATTTGCTGCTAGAAAGGATACATCCAAAGTCAGTATCAAACAAGCCCACAACAGTTTGTTAGAGCAATTGACTGAGTTTGAGACAAACACTGTACGTAGAGAGCTGATTGTTAAATTGTCATCAAAAAACTCTGGCCTCTCTATTGAAAGATTAGATCAGTACTTCAGCGAAGTCTTTAACAGATTAGATGAAGATCATATTTTAGGACTTAATCAATTTTTGAAAGATGCTTGTCAACTTGAAGATGGTGCAGAATTTATTCAGTTCTCATAATCTTTCTTTACAGAACGTACTTTTCTTACCTTTTTTGCTACAACTTTCTTTACAGATGTTTTCTTAGAAATTATTTTCTCGCCAGGTATATCCAATTTTCCATCTAGTCGCTTTCTTTTGGTACTCATAATTGGGCCTTGTGCATTCCTTTGAATTCTACCTGTACGTCTTTTTATGTCTTTTTGTTCAACAAATTCCTCATTATCAGTTAGACTAAAAGCTCTTCTATCAATGGGCCGTTGTTCACTAGGAATCTTTTCTGCTAAAATTGGTGCATCATCAACATGTGCAGTCAAATTATCAGAGTTTTCAATAGAAAATTCTTCAGAATCAACTTGTAATTCCTGGTCATAATCTTGATTATTATCTTGTTCATAATCTTCGTTCAAATCATCATTAGCATCTTCAAATTCAGAATCATCTAGTATTACCGATGAAAGGTTTCGCCACCTAACTATCAGCCATAATAGAATAATTGTTGAGCATAAAAACAGCCCTATGATTAATTTATTTTCCTCAAATAATTTTACAAATGTGTTTATCTTTGATTCTTCATATTCTATCTCTGTAAAGTTCAATTTAGGATTTTCTGCTGCATCAGAATTCCACCATAAAGTGTACAATTGTGCACCATCTGTAGATATTTGCTGCATTAAAATCGGGTGATTTTCAACTATATGGGTTATCGATGATTCAATAACTGAAATTTGTTGGTTAATTGTGACAGTCAATGGTAGAGTGACGTTAGGGGAAACATCAAAAATTGTTCTAAACCTAAATTTTAGTTGTTCCTTGTCCAAGGTTTGAGTGAATAATAGCCCCTCAATTATTTCACATTTCATAGTACCATTAGTGACTTGCCCAACAGACATATCAATAGAACTTCTTAATTTCTGAATATAGTCATTTGTATCCATGTTATCACAAAATGCATTTTCAATCAAGTTAGTTTCGTCATAACCTATGAGATCATCAGAAATTATAGCTTTCCTCGACAAATTTCTAAATGTATATGTGTCTACCAATGACATTGTATATATGTCTTCGATGACAAGAGTATTTTCTTCAATCTCAATAATCATTGATCTTATAGTTTGTAAATCTGGTTCTCTGCTACAAACAGTTGAGTTGAGGCAATTAAAATCCCAATCATCCAAAAATGAATCACCATCATCATCCAAGTCAAAGGTATCGGGAATGTTGTCTCCATCCAAATCCGAACCTGCAAATCCATATCCATTAGGATATGTTGGAGTCCCATAAATCGCGACGTGTGTTGTGTCTGTAGCAACATAAAACTTAGTAAGCAAACCGTTAGTCTCTTCGAAAGAAAAATCTAATGACTTATGCAATAAACTAGTAGAGTGTATGAATTCAAAAGTTGAACCATCCAAAGCTACTAATTTTGGCTTTATATCTGAATTTAAAACATATAGTACATCATTTGTTTCCGACCACTTCAATCCATAATTGTCATCTAAGTCTTTAGATTGAAGTGAGGTTCCAGAAAGCGTGTAAGAAAATACGTTTCCTGATTTGGTTGAAATTGCCATTTTTGCATCCATGCTACTAAAATCACAGCCAACAATTTCTTCACCTACTTCAATTTCAAAACTTTGAGGTTCTCCTTCATCATCCCACAATTTTACTTTACCATTCTCATCACCTGTAATAATATAATCTCCAGTCTTTGAAAATGCCACACAAGTAACATCTGAGGTGTGCACTCCATTTAACAAGAATAATTCATTCATAGTTGAAGAATCCAAAATTTGTGCACCATTATTCATATTGGGGGATATGATCCTAGTGCCATTTGGTGACCAATCTAAATTTCCTGGTCTGTCATTACCTCTAGATTTTTTATTTTTAATCACCAATTGTTCTACATCAATCAATTGTATTGAATCTGGAATTGCTTGTTTGGCAACAAGGCTAACCGCAACATCTTTTCCACTTGGAGAGAATTCAATGTGGTATATTTCTATGCCAAAATTAAATCGTTCGATTAGTTCAAGAGTTGTAGCATTATGAAACTCAACATATGTGTTATATGAACTAGCAATAATTGTACTATTTTCGTTTACTGTAACAGAATTTATACGTGCATCTGAATTGTTCGATACTGTAGTTTCAATAAAATTCATTCCAGAGGATGATGCGTTTGCAACTGGAGCACACAAAATAGCAAAAATCACCACAATTAAGGTGGTGCTTGTTCTGCTTAGCATTACTAATCAGTTGTTCGTAGGTTGTGAACTACTTGAATATATAGCCGAATAACCAATAAATAAGTCGAATTATAATATATTGATTTAAAATCAAACGGATGGTTATTGAAGGTCGATAATTTGGGATAATCATGTCCAAGCAACTTGAGCAAGATGAGCATGGTAATTACATTGTTAGAATTGGACACTCTCCTGACCCAGATGATGCATTTATGTTTCATGCAATGACTAATGGTAAGTTTCCAACTCCTGGTTATCATTTTGTTCATGAGTTACAAGATATAGAAACTCTTAACCATCGTGCAATGAATCAGGAATTAGAAGTTTCAGCGGTTTCTATTCATGCATTTCCCGATATTGCAGAGAATTACAGTTTAATGAATTGTGGCGCTTCTATGGGAGAAGGATATGGTCCAATGATTGTGGCAAAATCAGGAGTTAGTGTTGAACAAGTAAAACAATCTAAGATTGCAGTTCCGGGTTTGAAAACTAGTGCATATCTAGGTTTGAGGTTGGCTTGGGGAGATGTTGATGTTGAGGTAGTTCCTTTTGATGAAATTATTCCTCGTATTCTTGATGGTACTTATTTATCTGGACTAATTATTCATGAAGGACAATTGACCTATGTTGATTATGATCTAGAAGTATTAATTGATATCGGGAAATGGTGGAATAACAAAACGAGTAATTTCCCTATGCCTCTAGGTGGTAATGTTGTAAGAAGAGATCTTGGTGATAAAATGATGGAAGATATTACAATGTATACTAAAAAGAGTATTGAGTATGCAATAGATAATCCGGATGAAGCATTGGAATTTGCCAAACAATGGGGTCGAGGAATTGATGATGAGACTAATAGAAAGTTTGTAACAATGTATGTGAATGATAGGACTATTGATTATCGCGAAGACGGCAGGGCTTCTATAAGACAATTTATTTTAGAGGGTCAAAAAATTGGGCTTATTGATTCCAAGTTCGAAGTAGAAAAAATGAAGTTCATTGGGGCAGTTGAATGAATAACAAACCAAAAGTAAGCCAATATGGGTCTGTAGACCCAGCTCCACCGTTAATGCATGGAGAAATCATTGATTGGGAAAGTTCTCTTACAGATTCAAATGTTCCAATGTTTCAGAGAATGAGAAATGTTTTCGCACTCAGAAATAATGGTACTGATGCAGCATGCTTAGCATTATGTTCCGGATTTAATTCTAATAGTGCTTTACTCCGCCATGAAGTAGCATATGTACTTGGCCAAATGCAAAATGAGGTTGCTATACCAACATTAATTGATGTGTTAAGTAATGAGGATGAACACGTGATGGTAAGGCATGAAGCTGCTGAAGCTTTAGGGGCAATAGGTAATTATTCAGTTAGACCCGTTCTTGAAAAATTTGTAAATCATCAAATGCCAGAAATATCAGAATCATGTGAAGTAGCGATTGATTTACTTGATTGGTGCAAGAGTAAAGAATACCATGAGGTTGATTGTTAGACAAATTCAATAACTACTGAGTATACGACAGGACAGGGAGATAAATGCCGCACGATAATGTACAATTGGCACAAGCACCTAATGGGGAAATTGGTCCAAGGTGTAAGAAATGTGGCATCAGAATGACGTTTGGTGCTGCAATGGTAATCGATAAAAATTATTACTGCTGGAAGTGCTATGTCGAAGAAACAGGTGCAGATTCTGCTACTACTATTGTTGAAGCGGAACAAAGATTCTGGATGACTAATGAATAATCCCTCCATTGATATGGTGTGAAAATGTTTTCAACTGGCTGGGCACGTTTTGCGCATCAGTTTACAAATTATTATCGCAATTCGCCTCTTTGGTCTCCTCCAAGGACTAGATTTAGGGAATGGATGTTCATTCCATTTGGTAATTCTCCCCCTATTAGGCATAAGGGTTTTTCAGATGTAGAAAGTGTGCGTCAATTCATTACTCAAAGGCCAATGCACTCTTGTTTTTATTCTACAGCATATTGGCATAAACCATATGAGTTAAAGATGGCTGATAAAGATTGGATTGGTGCGGATTTAATTTTTGATTTAGACGGTGATCATTTACCAGGGGTGACAGATAGAGATTTTCCGGGTATGATTAGTGTAATTCAAGAACAAGCATTTACGTTATGGAATGATTATCTTGAGCCCGAATTTGGCTTTGATGAAAAGTACTTACAAGTTACCTTTTCTGGACACCGTGGTTTTCATTTACATTATAGAGACCCCTCATTATTCCAGTTAGATTCTGAAGCCCGAAGAGAAATTGTTTCTCATATCCGAGGCGAAGGTGTAGATGTAAAGAGTAGTTTATCTCGCTATCATTTGGGAGATAGAACTGGTTGGTCTGCAAGAATAAATCGTGGGATGGAAGAAGTTGTTCAAAAATTACAACAGATTGCTCGTAAAGAAAAGGGATACACTTCACTTTTGGAAGAAATACATGAAGGACTTAAATCGCAGGCCAAGAGAGAAAATAGAACTAGTTCAAAAGGTAAGACTTCAATTCAAAACTTGAGTAACTTATTGATTAATGAACAACGAACTAACCGTCTATTAGATGGTAATTTTGGAGTATTGGATAGACATGAATCTTTGTTTCTTGATATTCTTAAAACAGATACTTCAGTAGTTCTTTCAAATGCAGGTGAGGCTGATGAAGTAGTTACTATAGATGTTAGAAGACAGATAAGATGGCCAACCTCCTTACATGGTAAGTCAGGACTTAGAGTTACTGAATTCCCACTAAACAGACTTGACCCTGATGTATCTAATGCTTTTGACCCGTTAAGTGAAACAATTGCTTTACCAAACGATCAAACAATTAATGTAATTATGACTGAAGATGATTGTAGGTTTCGATTTTTTGATCAAGAATGGGAGCCAAATATGGGCGATGAGTTGCAAATTAGTGAGGCAACTGCTACTTTTCTCATATTGAAAGGTTGGGCTAAAGTTGCAAAATAAAATCTTGCTCTAATATTAACTGTTATGAGGTTTTTTTCGGTAAGGTTCAATACTATTCAACCCTCCCTGTGTAATAGGTGAGGTCATGGGGTTCAGGAAGAGCAAGAAAAAATCCGCTGCTCAACCAGCCAATACAACCCTTCCACCAGCACCTCTGCCACCGCTACCAGGGATGCCACTCCCTGCTCCTGATGCGACTGTAATGCCCGATCTCCCTGCACCAGCTGAACTACCTCCTGCAACTCTCCCTGATCCTGCTGAATTGCCCCCTCCATCGCTCCTCAACAATCCTATCGTTACTGCAGAAGATTCTAAGGAGGAAAATGCTGATGGATATGGTGATTTGTGGGCTAAGAAATCCAATAAACCACTTCCTCAAATTTATGGCCATATCGATCGTATATCATCTGGTGAAGCTGGTTCTTTATTGGACAGATATGCAGATAGATTCGGTCACTCTTTAGATCGAGATATTATCGTACTGCGAAAACAGCAACATGATGAGAAGTTGGCAGAAATCAGAGATGCTCCTGTTGTTGAACTTCTTGATGAAAATCAAGATTTGTCTGATGAAGAAATACTTGCCAATTTGGAAGACCAAATTAGAACCTTGAAACCTGCTTACCAAGATGCAAAAACCAGTGGAGATAATGAGGCATTGGCGGAATTAAAACCTCAATTAGAAGCCTTACTTAAGGATAGGAAACAGTTGATGGCTTCAATGTCTTCCGAATCTGAAATCCCAGATGCTACGGCTAAGTCTCAACCAGTAGTTGCTCAAGAGGCTGATGAAGAGGACATATTTGCCACATTTGTATCAATAGTGGATGAATTACTCGGCTCCAATCTTCCAAGTGATGTTGTCGAGACATTTGTTGCATCAGATGACTTCTCTATCTATCAAACAGTTGGCAGCGATCCATTATCAGCTGATGATGATTTAAGGGCATTATTCTTTGCAATTGTTGACAATCAATTAGGAAATATGGATCAAAGTTCAATTGAAGAATTCGTCGCATCAAGCGACTTTAAGATTTACAGTACAGTAGGGGAAATGTATCAGTAGGTGATTAAATGGGATTATTAGACAAAGCAAGTGGAACTTCAAGTACAACAGAAGCAAAACCTAAGGCAAAAGCAGTAGCAAAACCTAAGGCAAAAGCAGTAGCAAAGGCGGTAGCTAAAGTAGAAGAGGTAGAGCCCCAAGTAAAGGAAGCTATTGCGAAGCCAGCAAAAGAAAAGAAACCAAAGAAACAAAAGAAACCAAGAACAGCTAGACCTTCTGGATTACCTGATGGCTTTGAGATTTGTAATAAACTCGATAGAACAATGAGTTGGTTCGTTAATTTCGCCTGGAATTTCGGTGTACTTCTCGCAGCAATTTTCATGATGGCTGGCGATACAAGTGTTATTACTACTATACTGTTGATTGTATCTTTTGTTATGATTATTCTAAACGTTGTAGTTCTTCCATTCAAGACTGGAAGAAATCTTGGCCAGTTTGTAGCTCGAATTAAATTTGTTAACACATCAGGTGAAAAAGCTAGCCCGTTCCAAGGAATGCTTTCAAACTCTGTTGGAATTTTAGCATTGTTTGGGTTACTATTCGTCACAGTGTCGACGGGTAAATTTGGTGATGAAGATGCAGGTGCTGGGCCAATTATTTGGACTTCATTAGGAGCAATCTTCATCATATTATACATTGTCAATTGGCAGTTTGCTAAAGCCAGTCAATATAATCAAGGATTATACGATGTAATGTTTGGCGCTTACTTAGTTAAGCACGTTCCAGAAAAGGGCGAGAAATCTTCTGGCTTTTGGGCTAAGTTTGAAAGCATGGGTGATTATGGTGACAAGTTTGCTGCAAAAAGGGAAGCAAGAAAAGTTGCTAAAGAACAAGAAGCAGAACAAGAAGCAGAACAAGCAGCCAATGAACCTGAACCTGAAACCTCTGATGAGGAAAAAGATAAACCCAAAGCAAAAGCCAAGGCTAAGCCTAAAGCAAAGGCGAAAGCCAAAGCAACAAAGAAGTAAAAATCCTCTCTTGAGTGATTATCGTGTTATTTGCTTACCATAGGTGGCATCGTCCATCTATCGTTTTTGTATTGATTACTTTTAATATAATTCTATTTTTTCAACAAATCAGCAATAATTTAGCTATTATCTTGATTTGTACTTTATTATATCTAACTTACAACTTTATTCTTGAAACATGGGTTGCATTAGCTTTTATTTCGCCGGGAAATAAGAAACCTGAATTAATTTCTAAAGGATGGGTTTCAAATTATCATAATTTAGACTCAATAATACATACAAAATCACATTTTGATGGCAATATTAGGCCTTTAGTGATAATGGTTCATGGTTGGAGAAGTGGCGCTATATCTATGTCAGGTAGGGCTGAAAATTATTTGGAAATGGGTTTTCATGTGATTATATTTGAGTTGCCAGGACATGGTCTAAGTGAACCTGTTAGTAAATGGACAGCAGGACATGCTTCAACAACATTTGATCAATTTTATAGTAATATATCAAATGTTTTTGATATGAATCTAGTAAGCGAGGTTTATCTTCATGGTCATAGTATGGGAGGTTTTGTTCTCCTAAGGTTCAGCAAAATTAACAATGATAATGAAGGTAAATATCCCGTTGCAGGATATATTTTAGAATCTCCAATGACTTGTTATTCTCAAATTTTCAAAGAAAGCATGGAAAAATTAAGGATTCCGAAATTTGCTAAAAATATATTTTGGAAGAGACTTTCCTCGCATTTTAACTTCATCAATCCAAAGATACCTAATGTCAGTATTCTAGATGATGTTGATGTTCCACAATGGGGCTTTATTGAAAATAATTGTTTAGTTATTCAAGCTATGCATGATGATAGGTTAGGTCTTGGACATTATCAAAAGCTAATAGATTCTCAAGGTAAATATGATGGCAATTTGTTTGAACATCATCTAATTGAAGATCTTACACATGCTGGAGCCAGAAATAATTCTAAGCGTGATGAAATTATTAGGAACTGGTATGAAAAAACATCAAATCATTCAGATTCTGTGAAGTCTGCTTGATCTCTTGCTAATTCCCTCATATCTTCCACTTCATCTAATTCATCAACTATCTCCTCACCAAGCAAGGTCTCGAGTACATCCTCCATAGTCACTATACCCGATGTACCTCCGAACTCATCAATTACTATGGCAATTTGTTGCTTATTAGTTAGGAATAAATCTAAAGTCGCATCAACTGAACTATTTGTTGATATACTCAAAACCTCTTTAGACAATTCTGAGATTTCTACATCCCATTCATCCCTACTTGCGGCCATTAGCAATTGCGATCTGATTATTATTCCTTTAATATCGTCAATAGATTCACCATAGATAGGTATTCGAGAGAATCGAATCACCTGATTTTCATCCATAATTTGCCTTATAGTTGAATTCATTTGGAAAGATGTTAGAACAACTCTTGGAGTCATTACTTCATGCACCTTTATTTCTCTAAGTCGCAATAAATTGTGGATAACAGTTTCTTCATCAACTTCCAATATCCCTTCTTCCTCACCAAGGTCTGCTAATGCTGCAACATCATCCCTAGTAACTAATGAATGCCCTGCTTTAGGGAGTACCTTTTTGAGCCATTGAATTGGTACAATGATTAGAGTAAGTAAAATCGTAGTATAATGTAAAACATATCCAGCAGATGGAGCTAATTTTTTCCAATAAGCAGTACCTAAGGTTTTAGGAATGATTTCAGAAAGGAATAATACTGCTAAGGTTAAAATTACTGAAGCCAAAGTAAGTGCTTCCTCTCCATATAATTTTTGAACTTCAGAACCGACTCCTGCAGCACCCATTGTGTGAGCAATAGTGTTCAGAGTTAAAATCGCAGTTAATGGTTTGACAGCATCATCGTCCTTCAAAGTAGCCCAGATCTTACCATTTCTAGTACCTTCCTTTTCCATTACTGCTATATGCGTATGAGGTATAGAGAGCACTATTGCTTCTAAAATCGAACAAAGAAATGAAACACCAAGTGCAAGTGTTACATAGAAAATCAACAATGTGTAATCCATGAATTTTCGACGGCCCCTAGACGATGCGCTAAATACTGCGTGGCGATTCTAGTTATTCAAAATGACGCTTAAATCTTACAATATACTGAAACTCAATAAATAAGTCACTCACAGGTACAATATGAGGAGATGCAGTGGCTCAAAATAGTGAACATGTACTAATCTGTGTAGCATGGCCATATGCAAACGGCCCTCTACACTTAGGTCATGTAGCAGGATGTTACTTGCCACCAGATATTCAAGCACGGTATGAAAGAGCCATTGGAAACAAAGTTTTGATGGTTTCAGGTTCGGATGAGCATGGCACACCGATAACTGTAACAGCAGAGCAAGAGGGCGTAAAACCACAAGATATTGTAGATAAATTCCACCAAATTAATTCTGCAGCCCTATTAAAATTAGGTTGTTCCTGGGAGCCTAAAATCGATCCTAGAGGAGTTGAATATGGCGGCTCTCTTTTCAATCGAACTAGTGATGAAAAACATAAGCAGATAGTACAGGACAATTTCTTGAAATTACTCGATGCAGGTTTTTTTGAGAAGAAAACTACTCAACAATATTACGAAATAAACAAGGATGGAACAGGTAGATTTCTTCCAGACAGATATGTAGAAGGTGTTTGCCCTACTTGTGATTATGAAGAAGCAAGAGGAGATCAATGCGATGAATGTGGCGCCACATACGAAGCGATTGAATTGAAGAATCCTCGTTCAAAAATGAACCCTGAAAGTGAAATTCAAGTAAGAGATACTGATCATTTCTTTTATCGATTAGATCTATTTCAATCTACGCTTGAACAACATGCTGCTAATCAAGACAAAAAATGGAAACCCAATGTTCGTGCCATGACAAAACAATGGCTAGATATGGGGTTGAGATCACGTGCAGTCACAAGAGATTTGACTTGGGGCATACCATTACCTTTGGAAGGTGATGAATGGAATGGCAAATGCGTTTATGTTTGGTTTGAGGCTGTACAAGGTTATTCAACATGCGCCCAAATATGGTCAGAGGATTTCGCTCAACAAGCAGGCCACCCAAATGGTGCAAATGCTTGGGAAAATTGGTGGAAAGTAAGTGATGACGGTAAAGATCCAAGACATTTGTATTTTTTAGGAAAAGACAATATTCCCTTCCATACGGTAATTTGGCCTGCATTAATAATGGGCCTTAATCATGCAAATGATGGACTTGACCATAGCACTCCAGTAACTTTACCGAAAGCTGGACAGTTAGCATTGGAATACAATGTTCCCGCCATGGAATATTTGATGCTTGCTGGTGGCCAATTTTCTAAATCTAGAAAACATGCAGTTTGGTTACCATCATTCTTGGAACGTTATGATGCAGATACTCTTCGATACTATTTGAGTATAAATATGCCCGAAAATCATGATACAGATTTTAATTGGCCAGATTTTGTTGAAAAAATCAACTCTGAATTAATTGCTGCATATGGTAATTTTGTCCATCGAATTTTGACATTAGGATCTCGGTTAACTTCTGGAACCAATGGGCCATTTGAAAGTTTAGAGAACAATGATGTAACTTCTAAACATACAGAAAAATTAGAATCTATGCATTTAGAAATATCAACATCTCTTAACAAGCATCGTTACAAAGAGGCACTTAGAACAGCGATGAAAGCAGCACAATACGGTAACCAAATAATTCAAGCAGCAACTCCTTGGAAATATCTGTCTGAAGATGAACAATCCTCAATAGAAGCAAAAGAATCTCTAGCAACCTTAGCATTCGGCTGGCGTATTTGTCGCTTCCTATCTATTGTAATGCAACCATTTATGCCATTTAGTTCTCAGAAATTATGGCATTCATTAGGTCAAACAGGCGACGTATCACAAGCAAATTGGTCTGAAGCAATAAACTGGACTAGTCAAATGACTTGGAATAATAATAAACCTGAACCATTATTCAAGAGATTAGATTTGGAAGAAATTCTAGAACATGAACAATCTTTAGCATCTAATAGCGAATCAGATGACAAAAAAGCCACACACGCAGTCAAAGGTGGGAAAAAAGGAGGAAACAAAATGAGCAAAGAAGTAGAAGGAATAAAGTATCTTGATTTCAACGATTTTATGAAAGTTGAATTGAAGGTTGGTAAGATTGTTAAAGTTGAAGACCATCCTAATGCAGATAAGTTGTATGTGATTTCACTTGACGATGGAAGTGATGGTCGGACAATTTGTGCGGGCATAAAAGAGTACTACTCAATTGATGAATTGACTGGAAAATCTGTTGTTTTTGTAGCTAATCTAAAACCTCGTCCACTTAGAGGGGTAACTTCTCAAGGAATGATGTTGGCTGCTGATGACGGTAATGGAGTTGTTAAATTAGTCACAATCGATGGAGATATATCTACTGGTTCTCAAGTAAGATAATTACAA
>CEVR01066771.1_pt1 | contig 24745 bp, 19 predicted proteins | sample 356541 | NCBI WGS metagenome assembly CEVR01 (sample SAMEA2623734, study PRJEB7988) | marine metagenome | isolation source: saline water (ENVO:00002010), including
GACCATGAAATCAGAGAGCCTGAGTTCAATGAAGAGCAATGCAGAGAAAAAGAAATAACCTTTCAAGCTCCTTTATATATTACAGTTCAGCTAATCATTAAAGAAACTCAAGAGATAAAAGAACAAGTTCTATTTTTTGGTCATTTGCCTCAAATGACAAAAACAGGAACGTTTATTATCAATGGAGCAGAAAGAGTAATTGTTTCTCAGTTAGTAAGATCACCAGGAGCTTATTTTACAACGGAAACCGATCCTGCGACTGGTAGAGAGCTTTGTTCAGCTAAGTTGATCCCTTATAGAGGTGCATGGATTGAACTTGAGACATCAAACAAAGACATTATATCTGTCAAAGTAGATAGAAAAAGAAAAGCCAATATTACTACGTTACTCAGAGCGATAGGTTGGGATACTGATCAAAAGATCCTTAATGAATTCAAAAATGTAGATGTTGATAATCAACATAAATTTATTAAGTCTACTTTAGCTAGAGAAGGAAAAAATATTACTCAAGATGAAGCACTTATCGAATTTTACAAAAGACTTAGACCAGGAGAGCCACCAAGTGTGGAAAATGCTAAGAACCTAATTGATGGTATGTTTTTTGACCCTAAAAAATATGACTTAGGAAAAGTAGGAAGGCATAAATTAAGTTCTAAATTATTAAACGCTAAGTTTGATATTACAGCTCCAGCTGAAGAAAGAACTTTAACTAAAGAAGATATAGTTGAAATAATAAAAAGATTAATTCAGATAAATAATGGTGAAGCTAGAAAAGATGACATAGATCATCTAGGAAATAGAAGGGTTAGAGGTGTTGGTGAGCTTATTCAAAACCAAATTAGGGTTGGGTTAGTAAGAATGGAAAGAGTAGTTAAAGAAAGAATGTCTACCCAAATAGATCCAAGTACGACTACTCCGGCAGCACTTATAAACATAAGACCAATTGTTTCGGCACTAAGAGAATTTTTTGGTGCTTCGCAACTCTCACAGTTTATGGATCAAACAAATCCACTTGCAGAACTAACACATAAAAGAAGATTGTCTGCACTTGGACCAGGTGGGCTTTCAAGAGACAGGGCAGGCTTTGATGTTCGAGATGTTCATCATTCTCATTATGGTAGAATTTGTCCAATTGAAACTCCAGAAGGTCCAAATATTGGGCTTCTTGGATCTTTATCTACATTTGGAAGAATAAATCCATTTGGTTTTATAGAAACCCCATATAGAAAAGTTTTAAGCGAATGCCAAAGCAACTCTGAAGACATAATAGGAAGAATCCCACTTGAAGACATTGTAGATTCTAAAGGCAAAGTTTTATGTGAATCTGGAAAAGCTATTACTAAAAATATGTATGAAGAAATAGCTAAAATGCCTAAGTCTAAAATTAAAGTGATACCATTTCCATCTTCTGACGGAAAAGATGTAGATTATATGACTGCAGATGTTGAAGAAGATCATAATATCGGCCAGGCTACAACTCAAGTTGACTCTAAGGGACAAATAATATCAACTCAAGTCGAAGTTAGAGAAGGAGAAGGATTTGCGCACGAACCTCCTGAAAATGTAGACTATATGGATGTTTCTCCAATGCAGATTGTATCTGTTTCTACAGCGCTTATTCCATTTTTAGAACATGATGATGCTAACAGGGCGCTTATGGGTTCAAATATGCAGAGACAAGCTGTCCCTTGCATAAACCCTCAAGCACCTCTTGTAGGAACTGGTATGGAAAGAAGAGTTGCTATTGACTCAGGACAGGTAATTGAATCAAGGGCTGAGGGATTAGTAACAAGCGTTACAGCAGAAAACATAGTGGTTACAGATAAAGATGGTAATGATTTCCACCACGAATTATATAAATATAGAAGATCAAATCAAGGAACTTGCATCAATCAAATTCCTGTAGTTAGAAAAGGTCAAAAAGTAGAGCTGAATCAACCATTAGCCGATTCTACTTCAACTGATGGAGCAGAGCTTGCTTTAGGTCAAAACTTAACTGTTGCGTTTATGAGCTGGGAAGGATTAAATTACGAAGACTCAATTGTTCTAAATGAAGATCTAGTCCGAAATGATAGGTTTACTTCAGTCCATATTGAAAAACATGAAATTGAAGCTAGAGATACAAAATTAGGGCCTGAGGAAATAACTCGAGATATCCCAAATGTTGGAGAGGAAGCACTTACTAATCTTGACCAAGATGGAATTATAAGAATAGGGGCAAGGGTAAATCAAGGAGATATTCTTGTAGGAAAAATAACTCCTAAGGGAGAAACTGAACTTACTGCTGAAGAAAAGCTTCTAAGAGCTATATTTGGTGAAAAAGCAAGAGACGTCAAGGATAGCTCTCTTAGAGTTCCTCACGGACAACACGGAAAGGTAACTGATGTAAAAATTCTTACTAAAGAAAACGGAGATCAATTACTACCTGGTGTTCAAAAAATTGTTAGAGTGTGGATTGCACATACAAGAAAAATAACTCAGGGCGACAAGATGGCTGGTAGGCATGGTAACAAAGGAGTTGTATCTAGAGTTCTTCCTCGAGAAGATATGCCTTACTTAGAAGATGGTACACCAATAGATATAATTCTTAATCCTATAGGAGTTCCAAGTAGAATGAACTTAGGACAAATTATGGAAACTCACCTTGGCTGGGCTGCTGAAATCTTAGGCTTTAAAGCAAGGACGCCTGTTTTTGATGGTGCTACAGACGTCATCATTGAAGACCATTTGGCTAGAGCATGGTTTATTACTGCATCAAATGCCGTAGATAAGACTGATTTAGAAAATAATGATATTAACTGGGAAGTTGTTGATGATTGGTTAGAAGAGAGAGGATACCAAAGAGAAAAACTTTGGAGCGATGCCGCTTCTAATCAAGGAACAGCTAGAGATGCTTGTTTGTCCATTTGGCTTAAAGAGTATGCTAGCGAAAAAACTGATGATCTAAAACCAACTGGCTTGATGCAAAAAGCTTTAGATATTTCAAGAAATAAAAATTTATCAGCCCCTATTTTTGGTAAGCAAAAAGTATATGACGGAAAAACTGGTATACCTTTTGAAAGCCAAATTACTGTTGGTAGAGTTTATATGATGAAATTAATTCATTTAGTTGAAGATAAAATTCACGCTAGATCAACTGGTCCTTATTCTTTGATTACTCAGCAACCGTTGGGTGGAAAGGCTCAATTTGGAGGACAAAGATTTGGTGAAATGGAAGTTTGGGCTTTAGAAGCTTATTCTGCAGCATATACACTTCAAGAAATGTTAACAATCAAATCTGATGATGTAGTAGGAAGAGTAAAAACATATGAAGCTATTGTAAAAGGTGAACAGGTAATTCAACCAGGAGTTCCTGAATCTTTCCATGTTTTGCTAAAAGAGCTTCAAGGATTAGGTCTTTCAATTGAACTACTTAATAAAAGTATGGCTGAAGAGCTACCACAGGGATCTGCAACACCAACAGGTGAAATTGACTGGAATGACATGTTAGATATTTCAGATTTTGATGATGAATCAAGCGAAGATATTGATCTTTTATCAGACTCAGATGATGAATCAGATGATTCAGAAGAAAATGTTGATGATAGTGATGAAAGCAAACCAGAGGGTTCAGAGATTTCATTAGATATCGAAGTCGAACAAGAAATTGAAGAATCAGAAGATTCAGAAGAAGAAAAAAGCTAAATTATAAAAAATCTTACAGGAGAAAATAAATGACTACTAGATCATCATCAGACTTTAATTCAATAAGAATTTCACTTGCGTCGCCTGATCAAATTAAAGCTTGGTCATATGGAGAAGTAACTAAGCCTGAAACAATTAACTATAGAACTCTAAGGCCAGAAAAAGATGGTCTGTTTTGTGAAAAAATATTTGGACCAACAAAAGATTGGGAATGTTACTGTGGAAAATATAAAAAAATACGATACAAAGGCGTAATTTGTGATAGATGTGGAGTAGAGGTAACTAGAGCTAAAGTAAGAAGAGAAAGAATGGGGCATATAAAATTAGCTGCTCCTGTAGCTCATATCTGGTTCTCAAAGAGTACTCCTTCAAGACTTGGACTTCTTTTAGATGTTTCACCTAAAAATTTAGAAAGAGTTTTATATTTTGCCCAATACATAGTAACTGAGATTAATAATAACGAAAAATTAGATGCTATTAATTTTTTCAAACAAGATGCTGAACAAAAAATAGAAGAAATCAAAACTAGGTTAGAAGCAGTACTTGAATCTAAAGAATATCTTGAAGAACTAGAAAGACTTGAGATAAAAGTTAAGAAAACTGATGCCAAAAAACCTGAAAAGTTAGAAGAGATTGTAAAAACTATTTATGCAGAGTTCATAGATGAAGAACAAACAAATACAGAGGAAACAATTCAAGACCTTGAATCTTTAGAAGTAATGGATCTACTTACTGAAGCAAAATATCGAGAATTTAGAGATAAATTTGGTCCAGTTTTCGTAGCCGAAATGGGCGCTGAAGCAATCCTTAAAATATTACAGGAATTTGATCTTGAAAAAGCAACTGATGAACTAATAGATGAAATTAGACAAACATCAGGGCAGAGAAGAAAAAAAGCTATAAAAAGACTTAGAGTAATTGAAAGCTTTAAACAAAGCGGGAATAAACCTGAATGGATGGTACTAACAATATTACCTGTTCTTCCTCCTGAATTACACCCTATGGTTCAATTAGATGGAGGTAGATTTGCAACTTCAGATCTTAATGATTTATACAGAAGGGTAATTAATAGAAATAACAGATTGAAACACCTGCTAGACCTTCAAGCTCCTGAAATAATTATCAGGAATGAAAAAAGAATGCTTCAAGAAGCTGTAGATGCTCTTGTGGATAATGGAAGACGAGGAAGACCTATTCTTGGTTCACATAACCATAAGTTGAAGTCTTTGACAGATTTATTGAGAGGTAAACAAGGAAGGTTTAGACAAAATCTTCTAGGTAAAAGAGTAGATTACTCAGGAAGATCGGTAATTATATCAGGGCCTCAATTGAAATTGAGTGAATGTGGTCTTCCAAAAAAAATGGCATTAGAACTTTTCAAACCTTTTGTGATGAATTCATTAGTAGTAAAAGGCTATGCACACAATATTAAATCTGCGAAAAGATTAGCTGAAAAATCTCAGCCTGAAATTTGGGACATTCTGGAAGAAGTAATTAAAGATCATCCAGTGCTTCTAAACAGAGCACCTACTTTACACAGGCTAGGCATTCAAGCTTTTCAACCTGTGCTAGTTGAAGGGTCTGCCATTCAACTTCATCCTTTGGTATGTACTGCTTTCAATGCAGATTTTGATGGAGACCAAATGGCTGTTCATGTTCCTCTTTCTAGAGAATCTGTACTTGAGGCAAAAAAAATCATGCTATCAACTAATAACATGCTAGCTCCAAGATCAGGAGAACCAATCGTAGCTCCTAACCTAGATATGGTTCTAGGAATTTATTATCTTACAGGAGTTGAAGATGAAGCTAAAGATAAAAAAATGAGCTTTAATTCTAAAGAATCTGCCATATTTGCTTATGAAACAGAAACATTAGGTCTTAGAGAGCTAATTACTGTTAAATTAGATGGTGAGTTCATTGAAACAACTATTGGAAGAATACTTTGGAATGATATTATTCCTGAGGAATTAGGATTTAGAAATATGCAATTTACTAAATCTTCAATAGAAGACTTGGTGTCTGAATGCTATGGGTCATTTGGAAAAGATATAACAACAGTGGTACTTGATGATATAAAAGATATCGGATTTAAGTTTGCTACTCAATCTGGCACAACTATTGCTATCAAAGATATTGTTACACCTCCACAAAAACAATCTTTGCTTTCATCAGCAGACCAAAAGATTAGAAAGCTGGATGAACAATACATGGAAGGAATGATAACCGAAGTTGAAAGATATCAAAGCTCAATAAGTGTGTGGGAAGATGTTTCTAAAAAAATGGAAACTGCTGTTTCAGACTCTTTGCCAAATTATGCAGGTATTTATTCAATGGCTGACTCTGGAGCCAAAGGAAACTTAGCTCAGATTAAACAAATGGCTGGAATGAGAGGCTTGATGTCAGATCCTAAAGGAAGAATTATTGAATTACCTATTAGATCGTCATTCGCAGAAGGCCTAAGTGTTATGGAATATTTCATATCAACTCACGGTGCAAGAAAAGGTTTGGCTGATACAGCGCTTAGAACTGCAGACTCCGGTTACCTAACTAGAAGGTTAGCGGATGTAGCTCAAGATCTTATTATAAATAAAGAAGAAGATGAAGGTGCAGTAGGAATAAAAATAGTAAAAGATACTGATGGTATGGGAAGTACCTTAGCTGACAGAATAGTTAGTAGATTCCCATCTATGCCAGTAACACATCCTGATACAGGAGAAGTGATGTGTGACACAGATACTATAATCAGTCCTAAAATAGCAAAGGAAATTGAAGAAGCAGGGATTGAAGAGGTATGGTGTTATTCACCGCTTTCATCAAATGCTAAAAAAGGAATTTCTCAAAAGAGCTATGGAGCTTCATTGGCTACAGGTAAAACTGCAATGATGGGAGAAGCTGTAGGGATTATTGCTGCTCAATCCATCGGAGAACCTGGAACACAGCTAACTATGAGAACGTTTCACACAGGTGGTATTGCTGGATCTGATATTACTTCTGGTCTTCCAAGAGTAATTGAACTTTTTGAAGCAAGAATACCTAAAGGAGTTTCTATTCTTTCTGAAATTTCAGGAATAGTAAAACTTGGAAATGTTGGTGAATTAAGAATTGTTAGAATTTCGAATACTGAAAAAAATTCTATTACCACAGAAATTCCAGAAACTCACAGAGCAATTGTAAAATCAGGCCAAAGAATTGGAGTTGGAGAAACAATAATTTCTATAAAGAAATCTCTAGTTTCAAAACTAAAGAATGAAGAAAATTATGAAGAAATTTCAAAGGATATAGTTGCTCCATACGAAGGGTTAGTAACTGTAACAAAAGGTGAAATAACAATAACTTGGGAAGATGAAAACGAAAGAGAGTACGCTATACCAGCAGCCTCAGAATTATTAGTTTCTGATGGTCAAAAAATCACTGCCGGTGACCCTATCACTTCTGGACCAAAAAATCCTCATGAGATTTTAAGAATCCAAGGAGTTGAAGAAGTGCAAGCTTATTTGGTATCTGAAGTTCAAACTGTTTATAGATCTCAAGGTGTTCATATTCATGATAAACACATTGAGGTAATTCTCAGACAAATGCTAAGAAAGATTAGAATTGAAAACGCAGGAGATACAGGCTTACTTCCAGGCGAGTTAATTGACAAATTTGACTTTGAAGAGCTCAATGCAAGAATGATTGAAGAAAATAAAGAACCTGCTGAAGCTACACCTGTATTGTTAGGTGTTACAAGAGCATCTTTAGTTACAGATTCATTCTTAGCTGCAGCAAGTTTCCAAGAAACAGCTCGAGTTTTAACTGAAGCAGCAGTAAATGGATCAGTTGATCAACTTTCAGGACTTAAAGAAAATGTGATAATAGGAAGGCTTATTCCGGCTAGAATGGATCAGTCTCCTGAGGGTCTTGAACTATTAGGTATAGACAAAGATAATGCTATGCTTGAAGGCAATAACCTTACAGGAATGACTGAGGCCCCTGCAACGTTTGAAGAGGCATTAGCTGCTATAGCAAATGATAATCCAGACAGCTCTTTAGAAAATTTACTTGCTGATACTGAAAATGAAGAATCTGATAAAAAAGAAAATGAGTTAGATTTAGATCTTTCAGAAGAACTTAATCTAGATGATATTGACTTGGGAGAGAATTTAGATAAGGAATAATATGCCTAATTGGGCGGTTAGCTCAGCTGGCTAGAGCGCGTCGTTGACATCGACGAGGTCACAGGTTCAAGTCCTGTATCGCCCACCAGTACAATTTAGACAATTATTAACTTATTTAATTGAAAATTTATTATGATTGATTGATAATTTCTATATGAAAAAAATTTCTTCACCTTGTGTTCAAAATTGTAATTATGATTATAGTCATACTTTTTGCACTGGATGTTTTAGAAGTGGAGAAGAAATATCAAACTGGATTTATCTAAGCGAAGAAGCAAGATTCAGTATAATGAAATTACTGCCAACAAGAAAAAAGAAACTTAATAATTTATGAGTTTTCTTAAAAAATTAAAAAATAATACTAGAGATAAATCAAGAGATATTTTTTATAAACATTTAATAACTTTAGGCATAGATGTGTCTTTAGCCGAAAGAGGCGCTAAAGAAGAAAAGCTTTTTAATCCTTGGCATAGAAGAAGCTTGGGAATCATTAATATTAATTCAGATTCTCTAATAAGTTATGTCAACATAATAAAAAGAGACCGGAGTAAAGATACTCCTCCAAGATGGTGGTATTACTTTGGGATTCCATCAAAAACCTCTGAAAATAAAAGTGATTATATTGAAGTTAAATCAACAAGAATTAAATCTTTTCCAGTATTTGGTAAAGTAAAATCTATAAGATGGGACTTTAATGCTAATGGAGAAACTTTAGCAGAAAAGTTTACTAAAGATTCAGAAATTAATTCTCTTTCAAAAGATTTAGGTGATGTAAAAGTTCAAAGCTTACACGAAAACTTTTCTGGATATAGCATAGAGCTTGAATTTAAAGGAAAGGGATCAAAAAGCACTAAGTTAGATATAAATCATTGGAATACTTTAAACAAAATTGCAAAAATATTTATTGAAAATAAAAAAAACAAGTAAGAGTTATTATGAATTCAAAAAATGCAAATATTATTAATTCAGCCTCACTTATAATTATGGGAATATGGGGGTTTTTTGAAGTATCTTCAATTACTGCATTTATACCTTCAATATTTGGGATACTTATTTTTATATGCTATTTGATATCTAGAAAAAATCAAAAACTAAACATAATTTTTTCACATATAGCAGTACTTTTAACCATACTAATTCTTGTGGCTCTTATAGGCACAAGGTTACCTAAATCAATTGATGAAGGTGGTTGGGGGCTATTAAGACTTTTGGTTATGCTTGGAACATCTTCTTTTTCTATAACAATGTTTATAAAAAGTTTTATTGAAGCAAGGCAAAATAAATAATTATGAGTTTGAAGATATATTTTCTTGCTGTTTTATATGGAATTGTGATAGGAAGTTTTTTTGGATTATGGCTAGGCTTAGGAAGTTTTGTAGGTATTCTAATTGGACTATTAGCAGGCGTATTAACCATTTATTCTGAAAAAATTAGAAAAAAAAATAGAAAAAGATAATATAATTTTTATAAAGTTTATATTACAGAACCCTAAATTTAAGTAAGGACCACTCAACAAAAAATGATAAAAAAAGAAATCAACAACAACATCATAAATAGCCTTGTTTCATACATTGGAGCCATCGTAGTAGGAGCTCTTATGGGATTAGCTATTTGTAAATTAATTTAGGATAATATTTTTTTTAAATTAGTAAAAGTAAAAATATTTTTTTCAATTCTGATGATTATTTTAATTATTTCAGTTTTCATAAATCGTGTATTTTAGAAAAATTTTTTCTTAAATTTTTACGGGAAATGTTACCTTATAAACTGAACGAGATATGATCTAATAACATTTTAAAGTGTCTTTTTGATAAAGTTCTTAGAGACCTTGTTTTATTTTAGGAATATCTTATGGAAGATGAAAAATGCAAAAATGTTTACTGTAAATGTGAACCGTGTAATTGTATTAACTGTGATTGCACAGAGGTTCTTAGCACAAAATCAAACGAAACATACATATAAAGGTGAAAAATGATTGAAAAAAAAATAGTTGGAGCAATGGTTGCGGTAGCAACTCCTTTTAATGAAGATTATTCCATAGATTACAGCTCTTTTGAAGATAACATTAAATTCATGACTAACCGAGGTTTAACTGAAGGCAACTCGACTCTATTGATAGGAGGAGCTGGAGGAGAACACCCTGTTCTTAATGTTGAAGAAAGAGTAAAGCTAATGGAAGTGGCTGTTCAAGCTGCGGCAAACAAAGTTCCAGTTCTAACTTCAATTCAGCATACCGATTGGAGAGAAATCATTAAGATGGCTAAATCGGCTGAAGATATAGGAATTTTTGGCTGTCAATTAGGACCAACTTATTATTACATGCCTACTAAACATGATGTTTTAGATCTTTTTACTAGAGTAGCTGATAGCTCTAATGTAAATTTGATGGTATATCACACTTGGTGGGATGGGTTTGTAATGGATTTTGAATTAATAGACCAACTAATTGCAATCCCTAATGTTAATTCAATTAAGTGGAGTCACGGAAGTATTGATAAATTTAGAGAAGGATTAACTAGATATTCAAAAAAAGTCGCGATGATAGATAATTCAGGAAACCATATACTAAGTAATATTTATGGAGCATCAGGATTCATCACTCATCTAAGTAGTTTTTGGCCTGAATACCCAAGGTCAATTTGGGATGCACTTCAATCTAAGGATTATGAAAAAGCTAGAGATTTACTTTTAGGATTTAAGTCTGAATGGATGGAATGGGTAAAAAAAGTTGTACAAGAAACTGGTGGAGAGGGCCCATTTATTAAGGTTGCAATGGAGTTAGTTGGATTGAAAGCTGGCCCACCTAGACCACCTTCAAAAGTGCCGTCTGATAACTTAATAAAAGAGCTGGATAAATTATTATTAAAATATAAGGTCCCTCGAAACAGCTAAAGATATAAATGGTAAATGATATGAGCACAGAAAATATTGAAGAATATAGACATAAACTTCGTCATTCAGCAGCCCATTTATTAGCTGAAGCTGTTTTAAAAAGACACCCTCAAGCCAAGTTAACAATAGGCCCTCCTATTACAGATGGTTTTTTTTATGATTTCGATATAGATATAACATTTTCACCTCAAGATTTAGCAACCTTAGAAAGAGATATGAAAAGGTCTATAAAACGAAATACTAAATTTGAACGTAAAGAGATATCAAAGAATGAAGCATTAGAAATTTATAAAGATAATCCATATAAAATTGAAATTATCAATTCAATGCCAGAAGACGAAATTGTCACCGAATATAGCCATTCCGATGGTAATTTTATTGACTTATGTGAAGGTGGTCACATAGAAAAAACAGGAGAGATAAAAGCAATAAAACTACTTTCAACTGCAGGTGCTTATTGGAGGGGAGATGAAAAGAATAAGATGCTCCAAAGAATATATGGTACAGCGTGGGAGTCAGAAGAATTACAACAAGACTATCTAGATAAAAGAAAAAAAGCTATAGAAAGTGATCACAGAAAATTGGGGACATCTCTAGATTTATTTTTTTTAGACCCCATTAGTCCAGCTAATCCCTTTTTCTTACCTAACGGAGCATTTGTATATAACAAATTAATTGAATTTGTAAGAAACCTATATGAAAAATATGATTATAAAGAAGTAATAACTCCTCAGCTTTTCTCTACAGATCTTTGGAAGCAATCAGGACATTATGATTTTTATTTAGAAAACATGTATATGATGGAAATCGATGAAAATGAAGTAGGGGTAAAACCTATGAATTGCCCTGCACATGCAATTATTTATCAATCAACACTAAGGTCATACCGAGATTTACCACTAAGACTAGCTGATTTTGGAAGATTGCATAGATATGAAAGATCTGGTGTTACTCATGGGCTTACTAGGGTAAGGTCTTTTTCTCAGGATGATGCACATATTTTTTGTGATAAAAAAGATGCTGGAAGTGAAGTAAAAAAATTCCTTGAAATGCTTCGTGAATCATATTCTGCATTTGGTTTTGAGCAACCCCGCCTAACTCTTTCTTTGAGACCAGAAAAAAGAGCTGGCGATGATAGAATGTGGGACCTAGCAGAAGAACAGTTGAGAGATGTTCTAAAAGATTTTGATGAAAATTTTGAGGAAATTGAAGGCGAAGGAGCTTTTTATGGTCCTAAAATAGATATTTTTATTCCTGATGTAATGGGAAGAGAGTGGCAATTAGGAACAGCTCAAATGGACTTCTCTCTTCCAGAGAGATTTAATCTAGAATTTATAAATACAAAAGGAGAAAAAGAAAGACCAGTTGTTATACATAGAGCTATGCTTGGTTCTATAGAAAGATTTATTGGAATTTTACTTGAACATACCAGTGGAGATTTGCCTTTTTGGTTAGCACCTAACCAAATAAATATAGTACCTATATCAGAAAAACATATAGATTATGCAAAAAAATTATCAGATGATTTATTGGATAAAGATTTTAGGGTAGTTGTTGACGAATCAAATGAAAGATTAGGCCAAAAGATAAGAAATAGCGAAATGAAAAAAATTCCTGTAATGATTATAGTCGGTGACAAAGAAATGGAAACTGATTCTGGTTCGGTAAGAACAAGAAAATTTGGAGATTTAGGCAATTTAGATAAAAAAGACCTTATAGAAAAGCTTTTATCTTTTTAAAAATTCACTTGTAATTAGTTTTTTGCTTTTATAAGTTCAAAATAAATTATAAAATCAAAATTAATTATAATACCGAATAGAGGATTAGAATGGCTGATAGTGACATATCTCTAAACAGAGGGCTTCAAGGAATATATCTTGACCGCACAAACACTACTTTTATCGACGGAAAAGAAGGGGTGCTAGAATATAGTGGTTATAACATTCATGATTTAGCAGAAAATTCAACTTTTGAAGAAACATCATATCTTCTAATGTATGGAAGCCTTCCAAATAAAAGCCAACTATTAGAATTTGATAAATCATTAAAATCTTATAGAAATTTACCGCAAACTACATACGATATTATTGATATTGTCAAAGATTCTCATCCAATGGATGTCTTAAGAACTGCCATATCATCTTTATCATCTTTTGATGAAGATAGAGAAGATTTCTCAGAGGAAGCAATTATAAGAAAAGGAATAAGATTAACATCCCAGGTTCCCATTATAGTTATGGCGCATAATAGGATGAGAAAAGGGCTAGATCCAATAGAATCTTCAAACGAATTATCTCATGCAGCTAACTTTCTTTATATGCTTGAAGGAGAGAAGCCAAGTGAAGATACAGCTAGGTTAATGGATATTGATTTTGTTGTTCATGCTGATCATGGATGTAATGCTTCTGCATTTACAACTAGAGTTGTTACAGGAACCAATGCTGATTTCTACGGAGCAATAACTGCTGGAATTGCTGCATTGTCAGGTCCTTCTCATGGTGGAGCCGCTGAAGGTGTAATGGAGCTAGCTAAAGATGTCGGAACTGCCGACAACGCAGCTAATCATGTAAAAAATCTTTTGGCAAATAGAGAAAGAGTAATGGGATTTGGCCACAGAGTTTATAAAGCTGCAGATCCAAGAGCTAAGCATTTAAAAGAAGGGGTCAAAAATCTAAGTGAAGAAAAAGGTGAAACAGAATGGTATGATATTCTTTTAGCCGTTCAAGAGGCTATGACACCATACGCTAGAAGAGGGATACATGCAAATGTAGATTTCTTTGCTGGAGCTGTTTACTACTTACTAGGCATTCCTTCTGATCTTTTTGTCCCTATATTTGCTGTAGGAAGGATTCCAGGATGGACAATCCAAATACTTGAACAAATGAGGCACAATATTCTGATAAGGCCATTGCTTCAATATACAGGTGAAAGATCCAAAGAATACATACCTATTGATAAAAGGGATTAGTTAGTCATAACTGATAATTTTATTAAAGAAAAGATACTAGAAAAAGGAAGAATTTCTTCTAAAGATTTCATAGATTTATGTCTTTATGGCGAAGAAGGATACTATACATATTCTCGAAAAAATAAAAACGTTTATTTCAAAGACTATGCTACATCCCCTTTAACTCATCCTGTGTTTGGATACCTTCTTTCTAATTTAATTTATAATTTGATTGGTTCTTTTCATTCTGAAGAGAATATAAACATAATAGAGCTTGGCGCAGGAAATGGTACCCTAGCATATGATATAAAGAAGTCATTAAATACGTTAGGTTGCAAAAATTTTAGCTACGAGCCTATCGATAAGTTATCATCCAATTCTGTTGAAAAAATATATACTCACAATGAAAAAAAAATTGAGAAAGCTAATGGAATTATAATTTCAAATGAACTTTTTGATGCATTGCCTCACCATTTATATGAAATAAAAAATAATGAAGTATATGAAAAATATGTAATATACAAAAACAATAAATATGAAGAAATTTTAGACAAACCTTCGGACAGCTGTATATCTAAAAGAATAAAAAAAATAGATAAATCTTTTGATAACGTTGTAGGAGAGGTTTACTGTAGTGAAAATACAATTTTTGATTCCTTTATTGATTACTTGAACAAAGGGTATATATTGACTATAGACTATGGATTAAATGAGAAAGATTTATTCTATAACGGTAAAAAGAATTCCAATGTAAGCGTGATCAATGATCATAATTTTTATGAAAATTATTTTCATAAGCCAGGTTTTTCAGATATAACTTTTCAAGTAGATATAAATGAGCTTTTAGATAATTTTAAAAAAATAAACTATGGATTAAGTTACCTAGGAAACCAAAGAGAATTTTTATTTAATTTGGGTATAGGGGAAATTCTTGGAAAGTTAAGTTCTATGGATAAGCCTCCTGAAGAAATAAACTATAACAGATACGCTATTAATCAATTAATAAAACCAAATGGAATGGGTAGCTATTTTGTTACACTGCATTCGAACTTTGATACTAACTTCAAATTTTCAGAAATAAAACTCAATGAAAATTTACTTGATAACATACCCTTGATTGAAGATTATCCCCAGCGATTTGAATTGCCAGGTGTATATAAAAAAAATAATATTATAAGAGAAGGTTGGAAATAAATGCTAAAAACAATTTTTCATCAGAATCATGTAGATAATAGTGCAAAAATGGTAGATTTTGCAGGTTGGGACATGCCAATTAATTACCCTACAGGGATAATAAAGGAAGCAAATTTTGTTAGGCAGGATTCAGGGTTTTTTGATGTTTCTCATATGGGGAGAGTCGAAATATTTGGAAAAGACAGAGAATCATTTATAGAAAAAATATTACCAATAAACCTTGAATCATTAGATATTGGTTCTGCAAAATACACTCTTTTGATTGATGAAAATCAAAAGATCCTTGATGACCTAATTGTTTATAAATATTCTGATCATTTTTTACTTATTATCAATGCTTCAAATACTAAAAAGGACTTAGACTGGATAAACTCTCAAATAACTGGTGATACTAAAATCAAAAATGTTACTTCTGAAACAGGAATGTTAGCGATTCAGGGTCCAAATGTATTAGAAAAGCTTCAGACATTATCAAGTTCATTTAATGAAGTTGGTAGATATAAATTTAAGAATATATCTATTGAAGATAATATGATTTTTGTTGCAAGAACAGGTTATACAGGGGAGGATGGAGTCGAAATTATATTTGATAATAATTGTTCAAAAATTATATGGGAAATTATGAAAAAACTAGAAATTCCACCTTGTGGTTTAGGAGCAAGGGATCTTCTCAGAATAGAAGCAGGGCTTCATCTTTATGGTCATGAAATAAATGAATATTCTAACCCTGTTGATATAGGTCTCAAAAGATTACTTGAAACAAAAAGCCAAAATTACATTAATCATGAATATATAAATGATTCTGATATAGAAAATGGAAATTTTTCAATAGCTGCTTTTTTAGTCTTAGATAGAGGAATTCCAAGAGAAGAAAATGAGGTTTTTTATGAAAATAATGTTATCGGAAAGATAACATCAGGTACGCATTCTCCAACCTTAAAAAGTTCAATTGCAATTGGATTGATAAAACGAGACTTCAATATTGTTAACAATAAGGTTAGAATTAAGGTAAGAGATAAATTTTTAGAGGCAGAGATAAGAAAACTTCCAATGTACAGAAGGAGAAGAAAATGAGTGAAATTCCTAAATCACTAAAATATTCTAAAGATCATGAGTGGATAAATATAGAAGGCAACATAGCCACAATTGGAATAACTCAACATGCTGCTGAATCATTAGGTGATATAGTTTATGTTGACATAAACAGCATTGATAAAGAACTCAAGCAATTTGATAAATTTGGTGAAATAGAATCTGTTAAGGCTGTATCCGATCTATATGTACCTATTTCAGGTAAGGTTGTTGAAACAAACCAAAACCTAGAATCTAATCCTGAGTTTGTAAACGACGATTGTTATGATAAGGGCTGGATAATCAAAGTCCAAGTTAATGATTCTGAGGAGCTTTCAAATCTTTTAGATGCAACAGAATATGAAAAAATAATTTAATGACAAGCTCTCCATACATACCATCAACTGATAACGATCGTAAAGAAATGATTGAAGCGATTGGTGTCAAAAATTTTGAAGGTCTTTTAACTGATATTCCTAAAAACTTCTTATTCCCTGAATTAAAATTACAAGACAAACTTTCAGAGCCAGAACTTGTAGAATATTTCACTGAACTAGGAAATAAAAATGTAGCATCAAAAATAAAAACAAGCTTCCTTGGAGGAGGTTCGTATAATCACTACATTCCTTCAACTGTGAAGGCAATGATTCAAAGAGGTGAATTCTTAACTGCATATACGCCTTATCAGCCTGAAGCCTCACAAGGAACTTTGCAAGTAGGATTTGAATTTCAAAGTATGATTGCACAATTATTTGAAATGGATGTATGCAATGCTGGTATGTATGATGGCCCCACTGCACTTGCTGAAGCTGCATTAATGGCTTGTCGTATAAAAAGAAATAATAAAATAGTTATTCATGAGAGTGTTTCCGAAAAGCTTTTAGATGTTCTAAAGTCATATTCAAAATGGCAAGATATTGAAATTATTCATGCAGATCAAATTAATATTTCAAAAGAAGAAGACTTGGCTTGCTTGTTAGTTCAATCTCCTGACAAAAATGGAGAAATAATAGATGTGGAAAGTTTTTCTGATCAAATCCATGAGAAAAACGGATTGCTAATTCAACATACTTATCCCACATCTTTAGGCTTGCTAAAACCACCCGGTAGCCTTAATGTAGATATTGCAACAGCTGAAGGGCAATCCCTTGGTGTTCCTCTTTCATTTGGAGGGCCATACATAGGTCTTCTAACGTGCAAAAATGAATATATAAGGCAACTACCAGGAAGAATTATAGGTCAAACTGTAGATAAGAATGGAAAGATTTCTTTTGCCCTCACTCTTCAGACAAGAGAACAACATATTAGAAGAGAAAGTGCAACATCAAACATTTGTACAAGCACACAATTAATAGGACTCATGGTTGCTGTTTATGTGTCAACAATGGGACCACATGGCATTAAGCATATTGCAGAAACATGCTTCCATAGAGCTCACTATATGGCAAAGAAAATTGATCAAATTGAGGGATTCAATTTACTCTCTAAAGAATTTTTTAATGAATTTGTAATTCAAACAGATATTTCTGTGAGTAAAATAAATTCCTTTCTTTTAGAAAACGACATTGAAGGAGGTATAGATATTTCAGCTAATGGTAAAAATTTAATTATGCTTGCAGTTACTGAATTAAATTCTCCTTCTAATATTGAAGAAACGCTGAATTTGCTTGGAGGATTAAGTGAATAATAAAAATTTACCTTTATTGATGAACCAATCAAAAAAAGGAAGAAAAGCAATATCTTTGCCAGAAATAGGTGTTGAAAAATCATCTTTACCAAATAGTAAATTCCTAAGGGATAACATTGATTTGCCAGAGGTTGGGCAGTTAGACCTAATTAGATATTTTACTAACTTATCATCAATGAATTTTTCTATAGATACAAATTTCTACCCCCTTGGATCTTGCACAATGAAATATAATCCAAAAATTAATGAACAATTATCATCAATTCAAGGTTTCGCAAATGCTCATCCAAACCAAAAAGATGAAAATCTTCAAGGTTGTTTGGAAGTAATGTACGATCTACAAAACGAACTTGGTGAAATAACAGGACTTCCTGGAGTTTCTCTAGCTCCTTTGGCAGGTGCACAAGGAGAATATGCAGGTCTTCTAATAGCTAGAGAGTTTCATAAATATAATGGCAATGATCATAAAAAAATAGCCCTAATACCAGACTCTGCTCATGGAACCAATCCAGCATCTGCTTCTATGGCAGGATTAGATGCAGTTACTATTAAAACAACTTCAGAGGGTGATATAGACATAGATGATCTAAAGTCAAAAGTTAATCAAGACACTGCCGTATTGATGCTTACACTTCCTTCCACGCTTGGACTTTTTGAGCCAAATATTATAGAAATAACAGAAATTATTCATGATAACGGTGGTTTAGTTTACGCAGACGGAGCAAATTTGAATGCTCTTTTAGGTATAACGAAATTTGGAGAATTAGGCATAGATATATGTCATTCAAACTTGCATAAAACTTTCTCCACTCCTCACGGAGGTGGCGGCCCTGGAGCAGGACCAGTAATGGTAACAAAAAACCTTGAATCTTTCTTGCCTTACCCTCACGTAAAAAAAGAAAAAAACAATTATGAAACATATACACCAAAAAATTCAATAGGAAGACTTAATGGGTTTTTAGGTTCATTTGGTATCGTATTAAGGGCTTATGCATACATCAGAAGCTTAGGCTCTCAAGGATTAAAAGAAATATCTGAAAATGCAATAATTAATGCAAATTATATTCAAGAAAAGCTAAAATCTCACTATACCTTAACTTCTTCTAGAAATTGTATGCACGAAACTGTTCTTTCTGCTATAAAGCAAAAAGAAAATGGGATTAAAGCTTTAGATATAGCAAAAAAATTACTTGATGAAGGGTTTCATGCTCCAACAATGTACTTCCCTCTAATCGTTGAAGAGGCACTAATGATTGAGCCAACAGAAAGTGAATCTAAAGAAACGATAGATCAATTTATCGAATGCATGATAAAGATAAGTGAGTTGTCAGAAAATAATCCTAATGAAATACTTAATGCTCCTATAAATCTTCCAGTTGAAAGATTAGATGAAGCTCTTGCCGCAAGAAATCCTGTACTAACCTGGAAAAAATAAGTTGGAAGATTATTGGATTAAAATAAAAAGTCTTAATTTTTATTCAATCAAGGTACGAGCAAATACAGAATGGAAATTTATGGAATACATCACTGACGATGGCATTTCAGGAATATCTGAAATTACAGACACTCAGCTTAATTCACCTGTTTCAAAAATGATTGCTCAATTTTCCAATAGATTCAGAGATGAAAAATTATTGAATGAAGAAAATCTGATGGAATATCTAAAAAAAGAAAACGATATTGCAAATTCAGATATTTTATCAGCTACAGCAATTAGTGGAATTAGATCAGCCTTTCTAGATATTTTTTCTAAAAGAATGGAAATAAGCCTAGTAGAGTACCTATCAAAAAGTTTAAGAGATTCACAAAAAAGTAACGACAAGGTAGAGCTTTATGCAAATATAAATAGATCATTATTACCAAATGATAATGGCCCCGTAGACAGATCTCCAGAAAGTTTTTCTAAGAGAGCAATAGAAATGGAGAAAAAAGGATTTAATACTATAAAGTGTGCACCTTTTGATGAATGCATGTCACCATTTAGTAATAAAGGCCTGCCAAATGAAGCTATAAATGGATTAGAAAGAATTTCAGCTATATCAGATAGTATTTCAAAAAAAACTAAATTGTTTGTAGATTGCCATTCAAGATTTGATCTAAATTCAAGTTATCATGTTCACGATCAACTAAAAGAAAGAAATGTAAATTGGTTTGAAGAACCAATAGATCCAGAAAAATTTATAGAAGAAACTAGATTAATTAAAAAATATTCAGAAATAGATTTAGCAGGCGCAGAAATGGCATATGGTTCAAAAACAATGTCCAAATTAATTAATGAAGATGTTTTAGACATAGTAATGCCAGATGTGAAATTTTGCGGAGGCCCAAGTGAAGTAATTGATTTCTATAAATCTATCCCTAATCCCAAAAAATCTATTTCAATGCATTGTCCATCAGGGCCAATATCACTTCTAACTTCAGCTCATATTACATCTGCAATTGAATCAAACATACCACTTGAACATGCAGTAGAAGAAGTAAATTGGCGAAAAGATTTAATATTTCCTGCAGAAAATATAGAAAATGGAAATATTAATATTCCAAAAGGAAACGGAATTGGAGCTAACTTAAATTTAGAAATGATTATCAAAAAAGGTAAAATTTGGGAAGAATAACTTAATTTGATAAAAAAGAGTTTTTTTCTCGCAAGCCTAAGTTTGAGAAGCTTATCACTTATATATTTAGCTTCTTTTTTCTTCTTCTTGAAGATACAAACAAATAGATAAGTCCACCAAAGAAAATGAATTGAATAATTAGGAAGGCATATGAAAAATCACTGTTATCAATAGTTCTATTCCTCTCAAAGATTTCAATTTGTTCTGATATTGTTACCTTTTCGTTGTCATTATTTATCTCAAAATCCATTAACCAGAACCCTTTTTTTTCTAGCCTCAAAATTGACTGATAGTTTCCTTCCATCAGAGAGCTAGATAAGGCTGGTGAAAATTGTTTTTTATCATCAAATAAAGGTGTTGCGTATACTTCGATTTTTAAGTCTTTTACTGGATTATTTGTATCTTTTTCTAAAACTTCAATAGAAAAAATTTGCTGACCCACCACAGGCCTTACTGGAGATATAAAAATATTAACTATATAGTTCTCAGTTTGTTCAGTAAGAAATTCTGAATATTGAGAGTATCCTTCGCCTTGAGCCAAAATTTTTGATTCAACAGGATGAAGTAAATATGCACAAAAAAACAATAAGGGTAAAAATAATTTAAATTTATTTTTCATAATTAAATAATAACATTATGAAAAAAAAAAGACTTAAATTATCTTCTTATTCTTCCAGAAACATCTCCACTAGCCACAGCTTGGATTTCTTCAATTGTTGCAAGATTAAAGTCACCATGGAAGGTGTGTGCTAAAGCAGATGCAGCTATAGCAAAATCTAAAGTTTCTTGGTTTGAAAGTTGATTAAATATTCCATAAATCAAGCCTGCAGAAAAAGCATCTCCTGCGCCTACTCGATCAACTATTTGTATTTCATATTTTTTTGACTTAAAAACTTTTCCATTTGAGTAAAAAATTCCCGACCAATCATTGTGATCAGCCGAAATACTGTCTCTAAGAGATATCGCAACTTGCTTAAAATTATATTTCTTAGCCATGTCTTCTATTAGTTTCTCATAAGAAGACTGTTCTTCATTTATTGTTTTCTCACCTAGCATTATTTCTGGGTCTTTTTTCCCTCCAATTAAAATATCCACTTTCTCCATCAAAGGAATCATTGTTTCCTGAGCTTCCTCAGGGGTCCAAAGATTTGATCTATAATTTAAGTCACAAGAAATCATAATATTTCTTTTGCTGGCTTCACTTAATGCTACTTTGGTCAAGTTTTTAGCACTCTTTGATAGCGAAGGTGTAATCCCAGAAAAATGAAACAGGTTACAGTCTTTAAAAATTGAATCCCAATCAAAAAGATTAGGCGAAACGATTGAAAATGAAGAGTCTTTTCTATCATAAACAATATTGGAGGCTCTCATTGATGCTCCGTTTTCTAAATAATATACTGCCAATCGATCCCCTGATTTGATCATATAGTCTGTATTTACCCCAAATTGCCTTACATGATTAATGCAAGCTTGTCCTATTGGGTTATCAGGGACAGAGGTAATAAAATATGTATCTTCATTAAAGTGAGATAAAGAAACTGCTACATTACACTCTGAACCAGCATATGTAATTTCAAAGTTTTTAGATTGAGAAAACCTTTCTTTATTCAAAGTTGTAAGTCTAAGTAAAATTTCTCCAAAAGTAACTATTTTATTCATTTCAGTAAAAATACCCCTTTTATTTCTGTATTTATTCAAATATACATTTATGATTTGAAAAATAAAATACATATTCTTTCTTATAACCATTTTGTCTACTAATTCAGAAAAGAGAATAAAACCTGATAAAAAAGGTATCATCTTAGCATTCCTGCTTTCTATACTTTGGTCCGGAAACCCAATATCAATTAAAGTAGGGCTAGAGGATGCCCCTCCATTAAGATTAGGCTGGATGAGATTCATATTAGGTGGAATAGTTGCTATATTATGGGCTGTATATAACAAAGAATTTGTCAGATTCAAAAAAAAGGATTTTATTCCATTAATAGGTACAGGGCTGTTATTTTCAGTACAGCTAGGCTTTATGAATGTTGGGCAAAATTATACATCTGGTGGACACGGAGTGATAATGATTACTACTTTTCCTCTATGGGCTTCTATTTTTTCACATCTTTTCATACCAAACGACAAATTAACAAAATTCAAGATATTTGGAATGATAATTGCCTACACCGGAGTAATAGTACTTTTTTGGGAATCAATCTCTAACTCAGCAAATAGTTACTTAATAGGGGACTTATTAATGCTAACTTCTGCCATGCTATTAGGTGCAAGGCAAATTTATATATCTCAAATCTCACAAGGTTTAGAGCAGGCGGAAATAAAAATTCTATACACTCAAGCGTTTGTTGGAACATTAACTTTTCTTATCTTTTCTTTACTATTTGAAACATCTACCTTTATAGTTTCTTATAGCCTTATTCTTGCGTTGTTTTATCAAGGAGTAATAATAGCTGGTTTTGGATTTATAGGTCAAACATGGTTAATGAAAAGATATTTACCCTCAAGAATTCTAATAATAAATATTTCACAGCCATTATTTGGTGTTATGCTAGCCTGGATAATATTAGGAGAAGTGCCAGGCATAGAGCTAATTTTTGCTACATTTTTTGTCTTGTCTGGTTCATATTTAGCATTTAGAAACAGACAATGACATAGAAATATAAATCTTAAATTATTTAGAATATAAATATGAAAGATTTTTCAAAGAAGATTAAATTAGCTTCGAATGCAAAATATTCTGGTCCAAAAATAAATAAAAAGATTTTATGCATACCCGAACATTGTGGATATTTTTATGCTTGCCATATAACAACTGTTTATCCAAATAAAGTAGAAGAAAGAAAATGCTTAAGATTCAAGAGCGAAGAAATAAAGCCAAAATTAAGATTATCTATATTTTCTCAAAAATTACTAAATAATTACTAAAGGTTTTTTCCAATAATTTTTTTTGAAAATAAATCTTCTAGTAATGCTTCATCATAACCTACAGAACTTAATACTTCTTTAGTATCTTCTCCCAAAAGAGGAGCGCTAGACAAATTTGGCTTTCCTGTAGAAACATTAAATACAGGTCCGCTAGATCTTACTTTGCCTCCTGTTTTATGGTCCAGTTCTATTACATATCCGTTATCTATAGCCTGTCTATTGTTTATAAGTTCTTCAGTAAATTGCATTGGCTCACAAGGAATATCATGTGATCTAAGAAATTTAATCCAATCTTCAGTGCTTCTTTCTAAGAACTTTGATTCCATGTCTGCTTCAAATTCTTTTCCAATTATTAGAAGCTCTTCAGGGGTAAATTTCTTAGTTGTGTCAAACCTAACATCTTCTAATTCAAATAAACTACTTATTCGTTTTCTAGCATGCATTGCCAAACACCCTAAGGCCAAAGCTCCATTTTTAGTCTTATATGCTCTGTAGTATTGAGCTATTTGAGGTGCACCAGCTTGAGAAACATAGTCTTCTTGAATATCTTCAAAAGGAGTTTCATCGGCAACCATTTTGTCTTTCTTTGCCTTAATCCATTTCTGGCCAGGACTTAAGTCCTTCTCTATTTCTGCTACTTGCATAGCTTGCATAGATAATGCTTGTGCTAACAAGCTTGTTTGCATTAATACACCTTTACCAGTTATTCTAGCTTGATGAACTCCAGATACTACGCCTAGAGCCATTGCATATCCTGTAGAGTAATCTATGTAAGAAGATGACCTAACTGCACTAGGAGCTCCATGGTATATTTTGTTTTCTGTTGACATAATTCCTGTGTAGGCTTGCATAATCAGATCAAACCCTGGTTCAGCAGCTTTTTCACCTTCAGAGCCATATGCTGTTGATTCAACATATACTAATTTAGGATTAACTTTAGATAGAGACTTATAGTCATATTTTAGTTTTTCTGAAGTAGATTTTCTATTATTAGAAATCACTGCATCTGCCTTAGAAACTATATCATGACAAACCTTTTGCCCTTCTTCAGATTTTAAATCGATACAAACGCTTTTTTTACCTCTATTTAATGCAATAAAAAGCCTGCTTTCACCTGGAGGAACTGATGGGGATGCGTGTCTCCAAGGTTCTCCCATTGGTGGTTCTATTTTTATTACATTCGCCCCTAAGTCTGTTAGGAGCTGACCTGCTGTGGGCCCAGCTACAAAATTTCCAAACTCTAATACTGTTATATCCTCAAGTGGACCATTAGACATCATTTTTATAATTCCTATAATTAATTTTCTAGAATTATACTAAAAAATTATAATGATGCCATTTTTTTTGATACAGTTTCCATATCTTTATCACCACGACCAGAAAGCAAGAACAGGATAGATTGATCTTTTGGAATTTCCTGTGACCAATCAATTAAAAAGCCTAAAGCATGAGCTGGTTCAAGAGCAGGAATAATTCCTTCTTCAACTGATAATAACTTAAAGCCTTCTAAGGCCTTCAGATCTGTTGCGGAGTAATATTGTGCTCTTTCAATATCTTTCAAATTTGAATG
>CEVR01360113.1_pt1 | contig 24603 bp, 26 predicted proteins | sample 356541 | NCBI WGS metagenome assembly CEVR01 (sample SAMEA2623734, study PRJEB7988) | marine metagenome | isolation source: saline water (ENVO:00002010), including
CACTAGCTAAAACAACTCCTAGTCTTAAAGGATTAATTTCATTAGTATCTAATCTAGAAATTGCCTCTGAACTAGAGCTAAAAAAGTAAAGAATTATAAGAAAATAATATCTCATACCATTAAATTTAAATCAATTCTTACATTTGTTTACAAAGTTAATCGAATGTTTTTGGAAAAAAATAAAATTAGAAAAGGAAGTGTTGAAGTAATCTGTGGCTCTATGTTTTCAGGTAAAACTGAAGAATTAATTAGAAGACTTGGACGAGCTAAAATAGCTAAACAAAGTGTTATTATTTGTAAACCATCAATAGAAGATAGGTACGAAAGGGATAAAGTAGTATCCCATAATATGAGGGCAATAGATTGTATAACTGTTGGGGATGCAACTGATATTATCGAATTATGTCAGGATAAAGAAGTAGTAGGTATTGATGAAGCACAATTTTTCAATAATAATCTAGTTGAAGTGTGTAACCAATTAGCAAATCAGGGAGTTCGTGTTATTATTGCTGCTTTAGACATGGATTATGAAGGCAATCCCTTTGAACCTATTCCGCAATTGATGTCTATTGCAGAAGATGTAACTAAAGTTCGTGCTATTTGTATTCAATGTGGCGATTTAGCTAATTACTCATATAGAATAGTTGATAAAGACGATCAAATACTATTAGGCGAAAAAAACGAATACGAAGCCCGTTGCAGAAATTGTTTTAGTAAATAATGACTAATTCCCACGAAACCATATTGCATATCAACCTCAATACACTTGAGGCTAACTTTAACTTTCTTAAAAGTAAATTTCCCAATGGTGTAAAAACTATTGCTGTAGTTAAAGCTTTTGCTTACGGTTTAGGTGATATAGAAATTTCAAAACACTTAGAAAAAATGGGCGTTCACGCTTTTTGGGTGGCAGACTTTGAAGAAGGCGTTAAATTGCGAAAAGAAGGAATTACTAAGCCAATTATTGTAGCAAATCCTGGTTACAGGAGTTTAAAGACAATAATAAAATATCAATTAGAACCTGTAATATTTAATCATAGACTACTTGAATTATATGCCAATTGTAAAGAGAAGATTTCTATTCATTTGAAGTTTAACACAGGTATGAATAGGTATGGTTTTGAAACAACTGACTTACAAGAAATCCTTCTAATACTTAAAAATAATCCTCAGCTAAATATAGAAAGTGTATGTTCGCATTTGTCATCTTCTAATGACCCAAATAAAGATGATTTTAGCGAACGACAAATTGAGCGGTTTAAAGAAGTATGTAAAAATATAGAAGACTCTCTTGATATAAATGTTCCATCACATTTAATGAATAGTAATGGAGCTATGCGTTTTGGTTCTGACTATAACGAATGGGTCAGATTAGGGATTGCTTTATATGGAGGATTAGGTCATCCTAATTTGAAGCAAATTTTTAGCTTAAAAAGTGTAATCAGTCAAATAAAATTTATCAAAAAAGGTCAAAGTATAGGATATCAAAACTCATTTATTGCAGATAAAGATATGCAAATTGCAATTATACCAGTAGGATATGCTGATGGACTTAATAGAAAATTAGGAAATCAAAATGGGCAAGTTTTTATTAAAGATAAAGCATGTCGTATAATTGGAGATATAAGTATGGATAGCTTCATCGCAGATATATCAGGTGTCGAAGCAAAAGAAGGACAAGAAGTTACTATCTTTAGCCCTAAATATAGTGTTTCAAAATTGGCCAATGATCTAGATACCATTCCATATGAAATAATGGCAACTCTTAATCGAAGAATAAAACGTATTTATCGAAAGAGTAAGTCGAAAAAATGAAAGACAGATAACAATACAAAACTGCTGTGTTGTGATTTTGCAAATAGGTGTCTGTCATCATTATTACCAAAAAAACAGCAGGAAAAATCATCCGAAAATATCCTTGATTTAGTGACTTATATGCCTTAAGCTGAAAAAAGAATATGGATAGAAAAACCAGTAGTCCCACCAATCCAAGTTCAAACCAAATGAAAAGGTAATTATTATGTGGAGTTTTATGAACCCCAGCAAGAATTTTAGTTGCGTGTTCGCTAATTGAAGAAAACTCTTTAACAAAACTTCCTGTACCATATCCAAAGACTGGTTTTTCTTTTATTTTTTCAAACGAATACTTAAATAGATAATAGCGTGTATTTAAATTATTTGTTTTATTTTTTTCTAGCTGATTTACTTGTATTTGAATTTTCCTTATTCTTTGATTGAACTGAGTAGAAGAAAAATACGCTGTTAAATTGACTCCAACAATAGCTATCACAGACAGAAAAATTAAGCGTTTTTTATTCCAAAAAGTAATAATGGAAAATGATAAAAAAATAAATATAAAAGCAAATTGTCCTGACCTTCCCTTTTCAGCATACAGATTCATTAAAAACAAAATAGAAATTAATATAAGACCTATTCTTAAAGTCCTATTTGAATAACTATTGTATAATAGAAAGAAAGAAACAAGTAATGAAAAAGCTAAAAATATATTATGCTCTGTGTAAGTAATGAAGGCTGGGTTTTGCCAATTATTGGCAAAAATAGAGGAATATTTGAATAGATGTTTTATCAAGCCTAGATTAATCAAGCTGGCAATTAGAGCAGATAGTGTTGTCGCTGAAAGAAAGGCAAATAAAGAATACTTTACCTCTTTTTGACTAAAGTTAAAAGTGTATAAAATAGGTAAAAGTAAGAGTAATGCACTTTTTTGAAATAGCCATTCAGCGCCTTGGTGATTAGGGCCCCACAGCATACCAACTACATAAAGAAAAAGCAAAGCCAATAAAGAAATTATCCAAGGACTAGATTTAATCTTATTCCACTTTGATTTAAATTGGCCTTCAAATAACCATAAAATGACTAGGCAAAAAACAGCTACGTCAGTTACAAAAATTGATATAGGAACAAAAAATGCTAAGGTAATTAATGCTATTCCTTTAAGTTTCATTACTTAATGCTATCACCACGAAGAATAGCGTTATAAAGCACCATATTTTCTAAAACGTCAATGGCTTTTGCAATTTCTTCGTCATGCTTTATAGTTGTTTCAATTTTTCCTTTTTGATAGAAATATCGTGTTACTATTTCCATTTCCAAAAGTTCACTTATCTCGGATTTGAAGCGCTCAATATCGTTATTTTTACTTTCTTCCATTTTTGAACTTAAAACTTCCAATTGATCTTGTAATTCGGAAAGATATTTTTCCCCCTCAGCGTCTTTTTCAAGTTTTTTAATCGCCTTTTCGGTTTTAGTTTCGTACTCATATTCCTTGTCATTGAGGTATTGCTTGAATTGACTATAAACATCATCACTTATAACAAAAGATTTTGCATCATCAATAGATTCATTATTTCTTCTATACTCATTAGCAAAATTGAAAATATGACGTTTAGATATTAAACTTGTCAAAATGTTACTGAATTTCTCTGGATCAATTGTAATGTCTGGAGTAATTCCTCCGCCATCAAAAACAGAGCGCTCATTTTTTAAAGTCTTGAACTCTGTTCGTAAACTATCTGGAACCTTTCCTACACTTCCATCTTCATCTCTGTTAGAATAGTCTAGTGCTTGTATACATCTTCCACTAGGAATGTAATATTTTGCAGTTGTTAATTTCATCTGAGCATTATAGCTTAATTTTCTAGTTTGTTGAACTAAACCCTTACCAAAACTACGTTGACCTATTACAACACCTCGATCTAAGTCTTGTATAGCTCCTGAAACTATTTCCGAAGCAGAAGCTGAGCTTCTATTAATAAGTACAACTAAAGGAATGTTTGTATCAATAGCCTCATATCTAGCTTTATAACTTTTATCCCAATCTTTAATTTTTCCTTTTGTATAAACAATTTCTTGACCTCTATCGATAAAAATATTCGCCATATTAATTGCCTCATTTAAAAGCCCTCCTGGATTACCTCTCAAATCTAAAACTAAACCTTTTAACACTGAATTAGCTTTCATATCTTTGAAAGCGTCAATCACTTCTTTTGAAATATTGCGAGTAAAGGACCGTGTTTTAATATAACCAATGCTATCAGAAATTAGCCCATAATAAGGAACGGAATTGAGTTTAATTTCTTCTCTTATTATTTCAACCTCAAATGGTTTTTCAAAACCTTCTCTTTCGATCAACACCTTAACACCTGTATTAGGCTCTCCCTTTAGTACTTTACTTATATCTTCTGTTGATTTACCTTTAGCTGATTCACCAGCAATTTCAATAAACTTATCACCGGCAATAAGACCTGCTTTATCTGCCGGAAAGCCTTCATATGGCTCACTTACTAATACCCAATCACCATTTTTAGTAATAATTGCTCCTATACCCCCGTATTGTCCAGTCGTCATGAATTCAAAATCTTCCTTTTCAGATTCTGGAATATAAGTAGTATAAGGGTCAAGAGACTCTAACATGGCATCAATACCAATTTTCATTAAATCGCCAGGATCCGTTTTATCGACATAATAAATGTTTAGCTCTTTATATAATGAACTAAAAATGTCTAGGTTTTTAGAAATTTCAAAGAAGTTATCTGCAAATCCGAGTGATATAACACTAGTAATTGATAATACAAAAATAAGAGAGTATTTTTTAATTTTTTTCATTGTTTTATTAAATTTTAAGGAACTTGATCATCACCATGCCCTCCCCAAGGATGACAGGTTGATAGTCGCTTAATTGTTAACCATAAGCCTTTATAAGGCCCGTGTTTTTTAATTGCTTGAAGCCCATATTCAGAACAACTAGGTGTGTATCTACAGCTCGGGGAAAAAAAGGGTGATACTGCCCCTTTATAAAATATAATTATTAATTGTAGCATCACTGAAATTAATCGTCTCATACTTCATCTGCTAAACGTTGTAAAGTTACACTTATTTTGTCTTCAATTTCAGCAAATGATAAAATGACTGGTAACGTGTAGATTAACATTAAAATTATGGACTTATTTTTGACTTGTAATTGTTCTATTAAAGATGACTTTTGTTTCCTGAAGGCTTCTCTAACTAGACGTTTAACTTGATTACGTTGAATGGCTTTGGGCAATCTTTTTTTCGGAACGCTTATTGCTACTTTTAATAAGGAATCTAATGGCTCTACTTCAGTCCAAATAACTTTAAATGGGGATTCATATAATCTTTCTCCTTCTAAAAAAAGATTTTTAATTCTACTAGATTTATAAAGCCTATCCTTTTTTGAAAAACACTGTGAGGCCATAATAAAATATATTATCGCTTGTTAACTTGCTTTATATATTGTTCTAGTGCCATAGTCATAGATGGATGTTCAGGACTAGGAGCTTTAATATTTAGTTTTAGGCCAGCATCAGATACAGCTTTTGATGTTGTTGGACCAAAGGCGGCAATACGTGTATTATTTTGTTTGAATTTTGGGTAGTTCTGATATAACGATTTTATTCCTGAGGGAGAGTAAAAAACTAGAACATCATAAAATACGTTTTCTAAATCTGATAGATCGCTACATACTGTTTTATACATAACAGCCTTAGTAAAGTCAAAACCGCTTTTTGCTAAAAATTCAGGAATACTATCTTTCAAAATATCAGAACAAGGCAATAAAAATTTACTGTCTTTATTTTTTTTCAATACAGGAAGTAAATCCTCTATTTTTTGTTTTCCTATAAATACTTTACGCTTTCTATATGTAATATACTTTTGTAAATAGTAAGCAATTGCTTCAGATACACAAAAATATTTCATTTCTTCGGGAACGGTAATTCGAGTAGCTTCACACATTCGAAAAAAGTGATCCATTGAATTTTTGCTAGTAAATATTACAGCATTGTGACTTAAGATACTTATTTTTTGTTGACGGAATTCTTTAGCTGTTAAACCCACGACATGAATGAATGGCCTAAAATCTATCTTAACATTGCATTTTTTAGCTAAGCTAAAATAAGGTGACTTATCAGATTCAGGTTTGGGCTGAGAAACTAAAATTGTCTTGACTTTATTCTCTTTCAAAAGGCATTTTATTTAGTGTTCAACATAATGCCAAAAGGAATTTAATAAAAGAGCTTTATTATAATTACTAATGGCAAAATTTCGAATGCACAAAGATATATAATTATGTGGGCTTTACGAAGTGAACTATTAAAAAAACTTAAATAAAGAACCCTTAACCATTTGTAGTTTAATATTAATAATAAAAAAATATTGATTAAATGTGATAAAATAAACTTATCAATAGGGCTGTAATATAAAACTAATGTTAAAGGAAAAAGTAATATTCCTGCAGCCTTTTCATAAATAAAAGAGTGAAAAATTATTTCCTCAAATAAATAATTCTTTTCAAAAATATATCCAATACAAATTAATAATATGTATTTAGCTAAAAAATATATCGAAATGACAAAAATTACTTTTAGATACAATATTAAAGATAGTTTATTGTAGCAAAAAAATAAACCAAATGATAAAATAAATAAAGGTATCAGAAAAAATTTATTTTTAGAGTTTGTTTCTTCTCTTAAAAATTGATTCGAATATTTTTGATTATAAAAAGACTTTATTGTTAGTGTAAATTGGTTGGAAAAATTAAACTTTAAAAATGCTATGTAAGCAAAAATGAATAAAAAAGATAAAAACACCCAGTGGGGGTAAGTTGTAGGGCTTAAATCAGCTATTAAATCCATTTACTCTGAATATCCAGTATTTACCCAATTAATTAATCTATTTTTTTCTTCTTCTGAAAGATTGCCATTAGGGGGCATACGATAGAATTCATCCTCTGAACTAAGTCTATCTATAAATGTATTGTTTCCATCTAAATAAGTTTTGATATTTATATAGGAAGTTAAGTCAAGAAAAGATGCGCTCCCACTCACAATATGACAATCTACACAATTTATTTCTAAAATTTTTCTAATACTTTGGTAGGTTTCTTGAACTTGTAATGGCTCAATGGAAGTCGGTATTTCTTCCTTTTTACAAGATGAAAATATGATTGAAATGAAAATAGTAAAAAAAAGAAAAAGCCGCATTAAATTGATTTTTATGCAATTTAGCTATTTATCGTAAATTATTCAATAATTTTGTTCCTACTTAATTCATAATACTATGTTAACAGATATGTTTCAGGCTCCAGATTACTTTCAATTAGATGAGTTACTAAGTGACGAGCATAAATTAGTTCGTGAAGCCGCAAGAGATTGGGTTAAAAAAGAAGTCTCACCAATAATAGAAGATAGTTGCCAAAAAGCTCAGTTCCCAAAACACCTTATTAGTGGATTAGCTGATATTGGTGCATTTGGACCATATATTCCAGAAAAATATGGAGGATCTGGACTTGATCAAATTTCGTATGGACTTATAATGCAAGAATTAGAAAGGGGTGACAGTGGTATTCGCTCTACCGCATCTGTTCAATCTTCTTTAGTTATGTATCCAATTTTTAAATATGGTAGTGAAGAGCAACGAAAACGTTTTCTTCCTAAATTAGCTTCAGGCGAAATTGTAGGATGTTTTGGACTTACTGAACCTGACTTTGGGTCAAACCCTGGTGGTATGGTAACGCATTTTAAAGATATGGGCGACCACTATCTTTTAAATGGTGCCAAATTATGGATTTCTAATTCTCCATTTGCAGACATTGCAATTGTTTGGGCTAAAAATGAACAAGGGCGTATTAAGGGCTTAATTGTTGAAAGAAATATGAAAGGTTTCAGCACTCCCGAAACTCACAATAAGTGGAGTTTAAGAGCTTCTGCAACAGGAGAATTGGTATTTGATAATGTTAAGGTTCCAAAAAATAATCTTCTACCTAACAAGGATGGACTTGGTGCTCCATTAGGCTGTCTAGATTCTGCAAGATATGGTATTGCTTGGGGAACGATTGGCGCCGCTATGGATTGCTATGATACAGCCTTAAGATATTCTAAACAACGTATTCAGTTTGGAAAACCTATAGCAGGCTTTCAATTACAACAAAAAAAATTAGCTGAGATGATTACAGAGATAACCAAAGCGCAATTTATAACATGGCGTTTAGGTACTCTAAGAAATGAAGATAAAGCTACATCTGCACAAATTTCTATGTGTAAACGCAACAATGTAGAAATGGCATTAAATATTGCCCGAGACGCTAGACAAATCCTCGGGGGTATGGGTATCACAGGAGAATATCCAATAATGCGACATATGATGAACTTAGAATCAGTTGTTACATATGAAGGAACACATGATATTCATTTACTAATAACAGGACTAGACATTACAGGAGAAAATGCATTCGTGTAATCTTATGCCTCACAACTTGTGCATTCTTTTTTCTGTTTAAATTTCTGCGCCGCATTCATACTATGCTGATAATATAGTGACTTAATATTTAATTTCCATGCTGTTGTATGAATCTTATTAATTTCTTTCGGAGACATATCTGGGTGAATCATTATATTTAGAGATTGACCTTGGTCAATATGATTTTGTCTATTGGCAGCTTGATAAATAATATCTAATTGATCAATTTCAGAATATGTTTTAAATACCTCCTTTTCATGGTCCGTTAGAATTTCTAAATGTTGTACCGAACCATCATTTTCTCTAATACTATCCCATGTATCTTTATTGTCAAATCCTTTTTCAGCAAGCAATTGTTTTAAAAACGGATTTTTTATAGTAGTTTTTACCTTGGCAATATCCTTTACATAAATATTTGACCAAATTGGCTCAATACCTTGCGATACCTGACCTAATATAAAAGCAGAAGATGTTGTAGGAGCAATTGCGTTTAAAGTTGAATTTCTACGACCATACCCTTTTAAAATTTTAGGTTCTCCAAATTTTGAAGCTAGTTCTTTTGATGCATAATATGATTTATCTTTAATAAATCTAAACACTTCATTGTTAAGATCAAAGGCTTCTTGAGAATTAAATGAATGAGATTTTGATTGTAAAAGAGAATGCCACCCAAGCGCCCCTAGTCCCAACGCTCTGTTATCTTTAGCGAAATTATATGCTCTTTCCATAAACAAGAAAGTTTGTTTGTCATCATTGCTATTCGAATCTCTGTAAATTTCTAGTTTGTTTAGAAATTCTGTAATCACTGCATCCAAAAAATATACCATTGTTTCAACAGCATCTGTATCTTTCCACTTATCATAATGAAGTAAATTTATTGAAGATAAAACACACACAAATGACCACTCAGAGTTTGATGGCAACATTATTTCTGTACAAAGATTGCTTGCGTTGATGCGTATATTCTTATCTTGATATACTTCCGGAGCACCAAGATTAGCCTTATCATTAAAAAGTATGTAAGGATAGCCTATTTCACATCTTCTCTGAATAACTTTTGCCCAAATTTTTCTTTTATCTAAGTCCCCATCAATCATTTCCTGCATCCATTTATCTGAAACTGTAACTCCGTGAGTGAGTTCTTGGATGGGATTCCCTTCAGTACCAATATCTAAAAATTCATTAATGTCTTTATGCTCAATTGGCAGGTATGGAGAAAATCGCCCTCTTCTTACTGAACCTTGACTTACGACGTCAACCATTGACTCAAATAATTGCATAATATGGACAGCTCCTGAAGCTACACCATTATCTTTGACAGCGGCGCCTCTATGTCTAATGTGGCCAAAATATCCTGATGTACCTCCTCCTAACTTTGACATCATACCCACTTCTGATTGAGTATATAGGATATTGCCCATATCATCGTCAACATTTGATCCAAAGCAACTGATAGGCAATCCTCTTTCTTTACCAAAATTTGACCATACTGGGGAGGCTAAGGAATAATATCCTTCAGACATATATTTGTAAAATTTTTCTGCATAACCAGGAATGTTTAAAATTTTTTCGGCATTTTTTGCTATATCCATAATTCTAGTTTCTGGTGTTTCTCCTTGTGAGAGATATCCAGAAGAAAGAAATTTACGACTATGCTCGGTCAACCAATCAAATTTACCTGTTTTAGGTTTTTGATTTTGATTTGGTAAAGACTTTTTTAAATCAGAGGTTTTTAGTTTAGTTGTATTCATTAAGCTTAAATATTAAAAAAGGTCATCTGAGGTTATACTTTGGGTTCTTTTACTATAGTTAATTGATCTTTTAACAAAAAAATCACCATGCTTGGTGCCAATAATTTCATCATTAAACCATTCTGTATCGATTAATATATTTGGGTCTACATCAAACAGTTTAGGGAAGCCTATACTTTCTAGTGATCTATTAAATCTGTCCTTTAAAAACTCATCAATTTGCTTTATAGGTATAAAGTCTAATTCTCCAGATTCAAATATCCAATTTACTATGTCCATTTCTGACTCATAGGCCTCTTTGCACATTTGGTGTATTTTATTTACATACAAATCATCAAACCAATCAGGATTCTCCTTTTTAATTATATTAATAATATCGATCCCAAAATCACCATGAATTTGTTCTTCTTTTGACGTAGCTTCAACTACATTTGAGATCCCTTTTAACATATTTCTATGCTTATTAAAAGCCATTATTATCAAAAATTGTGAGAACAGAGAAACATGCTCAATAAACAATGAGAATAATAAAACTGACTCTGTATAATCTTGTTGATTTGAGCTTTTAGAATTCATTAATGAAGCTTCTAAATATCTAACTCTTCTTGTTAGCACAGGGTTATTTTGTATTTTATCAAACTCACCATTTAGTCCTAATATTTCTAGAAGATGAGAATAAGCATCGGCATGTCGCACTTCACTTTCGGCAAAAGTAGCGCCTACGGAACCAACTTCAGGTTTTGATATTACTTTATGAATATCTCCCCAAAAAGATTTAACAGCAACCTCGATTTGTGATATAGCTATCATAGCATTTTTAATTGCATTTCTTTCTCTATCTGTTAACCTAGCTTTAAAATCTTGTATATCACTTGTAAAATTGAATTCTGTATGAATCCAATAAGAGTGTCTTATTGCAGGCACATACTCATATAATTCTGGGTATTCGTATGGTTTGAGATTAACACGTTTGGCAAAAATATCTCTCTCACGTTTTACTGCCTGCTTGCTTCTATATATTATATATGATTTAGCTGTCTTTAAATGATTTGTAATCATTAACTCATTTTCAACTAGATCCTGTATTTCTTCAACATTTGGTATATATCTTGGATTTTTTTCGATTTTTAAATCTAACTTTTTAATAATGTTTTTAGTTACATTAATTGCAGCGTCGATACTGCCCTCTGAGGATGCGAGCATAGCTTGCGAAATAGCATCTATAATTTTTTGCTCATTGAATTTTTGTTGGGTTTGGTCTCTTTTAAAAATAATTCTATCCTTCATTGTAATTTTTTTGTTAAAATACAGCTACGTTGTTTGTAAAAATACTTTCTCACATAATTTTATTAAAATTGAATTGTTAAAACATTCAAAAAAAAGAGAAATAAAAATTAAGCCTCATGATGAATTGAGATGTTTTTACATTCAAAAATTTAAAAAAATGGGGTTATAAAGTTTCAAAGGTGAAATTGATAGAGTGTGATTCAAATTTTTTATTTCACTTTATAACGGTACAAATGTTTCAAAAAATAATTGCTTTAGCAATTCAATTTTATTCACAATAATTTCAAGTTTTTAACACTACAGTAAGTTTTTGGATTCAATTTTTTTGGACTTACTCAAGGAATTTATTTTTTTCAATTTATCAACTTTTTTTTTCAAAAAAAATGAACGTCAATTCACAATTTTAATTTTTAAAAGTTGATAATTATTTAAAAACAACTTAGTTCTTTTTTAATAAATGTGCCGCCTCTGATAACTGTTCAAACCACGCGATTCCATAACTTCTGACAAGCGGCTCCTTTAAAAAAAGGTAAACTGGGACCTGTAATTTATGTCCACATTCACAAGCAGGCTTACAAATATCAAGCGACTCATAATTAATAGCCTCGAAATCCCTGTACCTCTTCACCCTAATCGGAAAAAGATGACAAGAAATAGGTTTTTTAAATCCTATTTTATCGTCATTATAGGCCTGTTCTATACTACATTTAGCTATACCATTTAGATCAAAAGAAACGAAAGCACATTCTTTGTTATTAACTAATGTAGTGGTATTGTCACCATCTGCATCCACCACATACAATCCTTGTTGCTCTATGGCAGCTATACCCTCTTGACGCATATACGGTTTTACCTTATCAAAAATTTTAGAAAGAATATCAAGCTCATCGTCACTTAGCGGAGCTCCAGCATCACCATCTATACAACAGGCTCCTTTACAAGCCGATAAATCACAAACAAATTGCTTTTCAAAGACATCAAAGGAAACGATTTTATCCTCAACCTGGACCATAAAACAAAGATAACGAAAGACAGTACAAAAATGTAACGAATATGTTTATTTTTGCTCTATGGCAAATTATGAAGAAGTATTTAAGAAAGTAGTTGCTCACGCTAAAGAGTATGGTTTTATTTTTCAGTCAAGTGAAATTTATGATGGCCTAGGTGCTGTATACGATTATGGCCCAAATGGCGTGGAATTAAAAAATAATATTCGCAACTATTGGTGGAAGTCAATGGTCAATATGAACGATAATATAGTAGGAATAGACTCTGCTATTTTTATGCACCCAACCACTTGGAAAGCTTCTGGCCATGTCGATGCCTTTAACGACCCTTTGATTGACAACAAAGATTCTAAAAAGAGATATCGTGCCGATGTACTGATAGAGGAACATGTGGCTAAAATAGAGGGTAAGATTGAAAAAGAAGTCAAGAAAGCTGCCAAGCGTTTTGGCGATAGTTTTGATGAAGAACAATTCGTTTCTACAAATTCAAGGGTGGTTGGCTACAAAGAAAAATGCACCTCAATTATGCAACGCTTTGCTCAAGCTATGAGTGATAATGACTTAGCAGACGTCAAAGCACTTATTGAAGAATTAGGCATTGTATGCCCTGTTTCAGGCACAAAAAATTGGACCGATGTGCGTCAATTTAACCTGATGTTCAAAACACAAATGGGTTCTACTGCAGATGGGGCGACAGATTTATACCTCAGACCAGAAACGGCTCAAGGTATATTTGTGAACTTCCTCAATGTGCAGAAAACAGCCCGTATGAAGTTACCTTTTGGTATTGCTCAAACTGGTAAAGCCTTCAGAAATGAAATAGTAGCTCGACAGTTTATCTTCCGTATGCGAGAGTTTGAACAAATGGAAATGCAATTTTTTGTACGACCAGGCCAAGAGATGAAATGGTACGAGCATTGGAAAGAAAGCCGCATGCAGTGGCACCTCAACTTAGGTATTGACAAGGAGCAGTTCCGTTTTCACGACCACGACAATTTAGCCCACTATGCTAATGCCGCTTGTGATATTGAGTTTAAGTTTCCATTTGGATTTAAAGAGTTGGAGGGTATTCACTCTAGAACAGATTTTGATTTGAAAAGTCATCAAGAACATTCAGGCAGAAAAGTGCAATACTTTGACCCTGAAATTAACGAGAGTTATGTTCCTTATGTAGTAGAAACGTCTATTGGGCTAGACCGCATGTTTTTAACTATACTCAGTCATTCCTATCAAGAAGAAGAAGTTAATGGTGAAAATAGATTAGTACTGAGTATTCCGCCCATGTTATCGCCAGTCAAAGCCGCTATATTGCCACTGACCAAAAAAGATGGCTTACCAGAAAAGGCCAAAGAAATTTTAAAGTCCTTACAATACGATTTCAATTGTCAATACGAAGAAAAAGACTCCATAGGAAAACGATACAGACGCCAAGATGCAATTGGGACACCATATTGCATTACGGTAGACCACCAAAGTTTAGAAGACCAAACGGTCACCCTTCGTGATAGAGACACTATGCAACAAGAACGCATTGCTATAGAGCAATTGCACAGTCTTATTTTAAAGAAAGTGGGCTGGAATCGTGATTAAATTAGCTTAGAGAGACTACTACTTACCATTAAAATCACTCATGGTTCGGGCCAAGCCAATAGTGCCAAAAGCGAGCACCATCTTTGTAGAGTGTTGAATGCGTTCTGACAAGTCCTTTTCTTCCTCTGATGTCCACTCCGACAAGACGTATTGAGCCTGTTGCCCTTTCAAAAACTGATCGCCTACTCCAAAGCGCAAACGGGCATATTTAGTATGCCCTAAATAATAGTTGATGTCTTTTAAACCGTTGTGTCCACCATCTGAGCCTTTGCCTCTAAGTCGCATGACACCAAAGGGCAAAGCAATATCATCGGTCACCACAAGAATATTTTCGACTTTAACTTTTAGAAGTTGCATCCAATAGTTTAAGGCTTTACCACTCAAGTTCATAAAAGTGGTAGGCTTAATAAGGTGATAGGTTCTGGACTTATGTTTTATTGAAGTATAGTAAGCGTGTTTTTCCTCCTTAAAAGAAGTATTGGACGACTCGGCTAGAGTGTCCAATACTTTAAATCCTATATTGTGTCTTGTATTTTCGTACTTGACACCAGGGTTTCCTAATCCTACAATGAGGTATTTCATTGTCTAAAGATAGAAAAATTTATTCGGTAGCAGGGGCGTCAGCAGCTGGAGCATCTCCACCTTCTGCAGCACCTTCTGCAGCACCTTCTTCAGTACCTTCTTCTTCTTCCTCATCTTCAATAGCACCACGAGCCGTTTTCACACCAACAATTACAGATTTATCTCCTGCTAAGAAAGTATATTTATCATCTCTGACATCACCAATATAAAGGAAATCTCCAATTTTCAATTCTTCAATATTAATATTAATAGCATCTGGAAGATTAGAGGTAATAGCACGAGTTTTAATAGCTCTTTTTCTTACCAATAAGTTTCCGCCATTACGAACACCAATAGGTGTACCTATGAAATTAATTGGTATACTAACCGTAACTTCTTTATCATCAAATGTTTGTAAAAAGTCAACGTGAAGTATGCTATCAGTTAACGGGTGAAATTGAATATCTTGAAGAATAGCTGTAAACACTTCTCCATCAATATCAATATTTAATAAAAATACGTCCGGAGTATTAACAAGCTTGTTTAGATCATTCTCAGAAGCAGAGAAGTACAATTGCTTTTCTCCCCCGTAAAGAACGCATGGAACTTTACCCTGATTTCTTAGTGCTCTGTTAGCTATTTTGTTAGTTTCTCTAACTTTAGCACTTAATGCAAATGTTTTCATTTTAAATAGTTTAATAATTAATTTATAAAGTTTGAGCTAATAGATTGCTTATTGATAACTCTATCTATTGTATCTGCAAATAGATTTCCTATTTCTATCACTTTAACTTTTTCACTTTTATGTTCTTTTTTCAATGTATCAGTAACAATGAGTTCTGATAGCTGTGAGCTGTCTATTCTTTCGTAAGCACTTCCTGTCAAAATACCATGAGTACAGCATGCTCTTACACTATTTGCTCCGCTTTCTATCATCAAATCAGCTGCTCTAGTTAGTGTTCCGGCTGTATCAACCATATCATCAACTAGTACAACATCTTTTCCTTTTACATCACCTATTAACATCATTCTACTTACCTCATTTGCTTTGTCTCTATGTTTATAACATACTACTACGTCAGTATGTAAATATTTAGCATAAGTATTAGCACGTTTTGTACCGCCCATGTCAGGTGAAGCTATACACAGATTTTCTAAATTCAATTTTTGAATGTGTGGTACAAATAATGTGGAAGCAAATAAATGATCAACAGGAACCTCAAAAAAACCTTGAATTTGATCAGCGTGTAAATCCATAGTAATTACTCTATCAACTCCAGCAGCTGACAATAAATTAGATACTAATTTAGCGCCAATTGGAACTCTTGGCTTACCTTTTTTATCCTGTCTAGCATAACCAAAATAAGGCATTACCGCAGAAATCTTATAAGCTGAGGCACGCTTAGCAGCATCAATCATTAACAATAATTCCATTAAATTATCTGATGGCGGAGGTGTTGATTGAACAATAAAGACGTGACAACCTCTTACTGTTTCATCAAAAGAAGGCTCAAACTCACCATCACTAAAATGAACAATAGATGTTTCTCCTAATGTTTGGCCAAATTTTTCAGCAATAGTGGTAGCTAATTCTTTACTAGCTGAAGCAGCAAATATTTTGACTTTAGATGACATAATTATTTTGGTTGGCAAAGATAAAAAAATTGACATATCAATAAACTATTTTCTGTAGTTTCATTGACACTTGATAAAAAGACTTTACATTTGCTACTCTAAAAATAGCCCGAGTGGCGGAATTGGTAGACGCGCTGGATTCAAAATCCAGTGATAGCAATATCGTGCCGGTTCGACCCCGGCCTCGGGTACATTAAAGAAGACCTTTGAAAAGGTCTTCTTTGTTATATTATTTTTCGTAAAAACCAATAACCACTAAAATAAAGATAAATTACGGATCCAGTTTCTTTTATACTTCGATAAAAGGAGGTTTTTTTGTAATTTTACAATTAATATATTCATTAACAATGAAACAAAAAAAATACGATAAGGCATATTTGAAAATGGCAAAAGAATGGGCCAAGCTTTCACATTGTAAAAGAAAAAAAGTAGGTGCACTTATCGTTAAAGATAAAATGATTATTTCAGACGGATACAATGGCTGCCCTTCTGGCTTCGAAAACAACTGTGAAGATGAAATGGGAGATACTAAATGGTATGTACTTCATGCAGAAGCAAATGCTATACTTAAATGTGCAAGACACGGGAAAAGCTGTGAAGGTGCAACATTATACGTTACATTAAGTCCATGTCAAGATTGTGCTAAGCTCATTCACCAAGCTGGAGTTAAAAGAGTTGTATATATTGAAGAATACAAAGATACCACAGGCTTAGATTTTTTAAAAAAAGCCAATGTAGAACTATTACATTTTCAAGATGCTAAATAAAAAATCTGATTTTAGTCCAATTGTTTTTGCATTAATTCTTGTTTTTGGTTTTTTCTTGGGTAAACATCTAGACTTTAACATCTTTCAAGGCAACGATTTAAATAAATTTAACATAGTGTTATCTCAACTAGAGGACTCTTACGTTGACAGTATAAATAAAGACGAGTTAATAGAAAAAGCTGTTACAAATCTTTTAAAAGATCTTGATCCTCATTCATATTATATTAAAGCAAAAGACTTATCCGCTATTAATGAACCAATGGAAGGTAGTTTTGATGGAATAGGTGTTGAGTTTAATTTAACCAAAGATACTATTCTCGTTGTTGCACCTATTTCAGGTGGGCCATCACAGAGCGTAGGTGTTTTTTCTGGAGATAAAATTATTTCTGTAAATGGGGACACAATAGCCGGGACAGGGCTAAAAAATGAAGATGTATTTAAGTTATTAAGAGGTAAAAGAGGAACTAAAGTAAATATTGGTATTTTGAGAAAAGGACATCGTGAATTATTAGACTTTGAAATTACAAGAGATAAAATACCTATATATAGCGTTGATGTATCCTATATGATAAGTCCGGAATTAGGATATATCAAAATTAATCGCTTTGCAGCAAACACATACAAAGAATTTATTAGTGCCTCTAAAAAACTATTGGGCAATGGTATGAAAAAGCTTGTGCTTGATCTAAGGAATAACCCAGGAGGCTATCTTGGAGCCGCAATAAATATAAGTAATGAATTTTTGGATGATGATTTGCTTATTGTTTATACCAAGGACCGTTTAGGTAATAAAGAAGAGTACTATTCTAATCAAAAAGGTTTACTTCTTAATACTCCAGTAATCGTCATAATTGACGAAGGCTCAGCATCCGCAAGTGAAATAGTTGCCGGGGCCTTACAAGACAATGACAAAGGAACTATTGTTGGACGAAGGTCATTTGGAAAAGGCTTGGTACAAGAACAATTTGAATATTCAGACGGCTCTGCTTACCGTATTACTACACAAAGATATTATACTCCAACAGGAAGGTGTATACAACGACCTTATTCAAAAGGAAAAGGCGATGACTATACTAGTGAATTAATGGATAGAATTAATTCTGGAGAACTAATCAACAAAGATAGCATTGAATTTAATGACAGTTTAAAGTTTATTACACCAAAAGGTAAAATTGTTTATGGAGGAGGGGGAATAATGCCAGATACATTTATTCCTTTAGACACTAACACTTTTCATCCTGCTATTTCTGAAGCAATTAGAAAAGATTTAATCAGACAATTTGCATTTGATTACACAAATAAATATCGAGCTGAATTAGAAAGTCAGGAATTATCAAACTTTGTTAAACTCTTTGAACTTAATACGAATGATTTAAAAATTCTAGAAACATATTTTAAGTCTTCAAATGTAACGTTATCAATTTTTGAGTTAAGTAAAGCCGATAAAAATATTTTAACTACTCAAATTAAGGCCTATATTGCTAGAAATATTTGGAATGATGACGGATTTTTTCCTGTTATTCATACAATAGATAATACTTTCCAAAAAGCAATTATGCAGTAATTGTGTACTTTTGTAAAAAATATTAATAATTTAAAGAATATAAACTATGTCATTTGAATTACCAAAACTATCCTATTCATACGATGCTTTAGAGCCTCATATCGATGCTAGAACTATGGAAATACATCACAGTAAACACCACGCAGGATATACCACTAAACTAAATGTTGCTATTGAAGGCACGAGCTATGTTGGTCAGTCAATCGAAACTATTCTTGCTAGCGAACTATCTCCAGGATTAAGAAATAATGGAGGGGGATATTATAACCATTGCCTATTTTGGAGTATTATTAGTCCAAACGGAGGTGGTAGACCCTCAGGAAACTTAGCGGATGCTATAAATAGCACTTTTGGCTCTTTTGAGGAATTTAAATCAGTTTTTTCTAGTGCTGCTGCTACTCAGTTTGGCTCAGGTTGGGCTTGGCTTTGCGCTAAAAATGGCAAGCTGAGCGTTTGCTCTACACCAAACCAAGACAATCCACTGATGAAATCAGGCTGTGGCAATATTCCAATTTTAGGCATTGATGTATGGGAACATGCATACTACCTTAAATATCAAAATAGAAGACCAGATTATATTGAAGCATTTTTTAATATAGTAGATTGGAACGAAGTTAGTCGCAGGTATAGCGAAGCATAATTTAAAACCCTTCAAATGAAGGGTTTTTTATTAATAAAGATTGAAATTCTTATTTATTGAATAACTTTAATTTTGAAATTTTTATTCTCATTGGATATTCGATATATCGATAACTTATTAAGGATGCTATAAGTAAAAATACTACGGATATATAAAATTGCAACTCTGGCTGATACCAATTTAATTTAGTAAATATTCCTTTAAACAACATAAAAATTGGTTTTTGTAGAATATAAATACCAAAGCTAATATCTCCTAAATAAACGAAATATTTTAGATTAAAAAATTTATAAATTATTCCATTATTGCAAGAAATTAATAAAATCAAAGGAACAAACACAACCATTAGTAATCCATTATGAAAAGATAGAGCTAGCTTATATTTTAAAATTATAACAGTTATAATTAATAACGCTATTATCATCAAATCATTTGATTTTTTTATTTTTCTTAAGTGTTTTATAAAGAATAAACCTGCGACATTTCCAATTAAAAATTCATTTAGATGTAATAAAGGAAAATAATGAATTAGACTATGGCTAGCTGATGGGAAGCCCATATAAAAAGAAGACGATAAAAAATAATGTAGGATATATTGACTGATTAACCAAATAACTAGAGTTATAGTTGAAATGAGCCACATATTTGGACGTTTATAAAACCGATTAAATATAAATGGGAAGCATAAATAAAAAAACCACTCAACAGTAATAGACCAAGCTGGAGTGTTAAATGACAAAGCTTTGGCAGGGAACCAAGCTTGTTGGAGACTTATTCCTAATAAAAAATCTGTTATGCTTAAATCACTCTTAGCTGGATATATAAATAATTCTAAAATTTTAAAAATTAATAATAAAATTGCGGCTAGAAAAGTTACAGGGTATATTCTAGCGAACCTTTTTTTCATATACGATAAAAAATGTACTTTTTCTTTATTATGATATGCAATGATCATTACAAAGCCTGAAAGAATAAAAAAGTAACTAACTCCTATGTTAGCTTGTTGAAATAAAAAAGATAAATAATTAAATGGAGGAACATCCTTGCCATAATGAAAAATAACAATTGAAATTGCAGCAACAAATCTAGTAAATGTCAACTGTTCTATTCTCATTGATAATATAGCTTTAAACGATTTTTTTTAGGTTTTGTCTAATACATCAAATACTGTTTTGATTTATTTCTCCAACCAGACTGATTTTGATAGTCAACAAAAAAAATCTTTAAGTCTGATTGATTAGGATATTCAACAAAATATATTTTTTTATCAGACTGATTTGGATAATCAACAAAATACCAAAGACCTTTGTTTCCTTTAGTTTGATTTGGATAATCAACTTTATAGACTTTTAAATCACATTGATTTTCATATTCAACAACAAAGACCTTTATATCAGACTGGTTAGAATAATCAACAGAATATACTTTTTGTGAAAAAGATAGTAATGGAAAAACCAAGAATAACAGTAATAATTTCACGATTATAATATTATATCTATTTTTTAATAACAAAAAAATTTAATTCTAAACCATCAATTATAATTCTTAAATAAGAAAATTTATTTAAGAATAAACAAGATTAACTTTTGGGATTAATCCTATTTCTACATGAATCTCGTTCATAGTCATACTTCTAATTTCTAATTTTTCTTTCATTTTGGTGGCGCTAATTAGAGCGTTAAGAACAGCCTTACCAACTTTGTTTGAATCAATCTCATCAATAGCAGCTTTGTGCTCGTCATCAGAAACATTTTTAATATTAAATGTTGCAGTAATTGATGGAGGCACACCAACAGCAATATTTAATTCATTTAAATTGTATCCTGCTTTTTTAATTATTGGAAGAGCATTTTCAAAATCTTTTAATGTTGATTTTACTTTTTCAATGCCCGCATCCTTAAGACTACTAAGCTTTCCGCCTGTATCTTTAATTTTGTCAAATAAACCCATACTTAATTATTTAATATTTATATAACAATTATAATTATTTTTTTTTTAAAATAAAATTTATTTAATATGACTAATTAAGTTTTAAACAAAAACTATTTTTGATTAGTTTTAATTCCTACATTAATTGACAAGTATTAATAAATTACTATTGAAAAAAATAAAGAAATGTTAGTCCTATGAAAATGATCTTCCATCGAATTCGATATAATTTTTATGTCTCTTTTATTCTCTCGTTGTTTTTAAAACCAATTTATATTTTTTTTAATTTCATAGCTAAACACATTGAAAAAAAGGTAAAGATAAATGGTCGATCTGTTAGATATGATGGATATCAAATATTTTTTCCTAAAAATATTGGAGTATCTTATTCTAGTAATATATTTTGGAAAGAAACGAATGGATTTGAGGCTGAGACATATTATGTCTTAAAAGAATTATTTATTGTTGGCGATTATTTTTTTGATGTAGGCGCAAACATAGGGTTATATTCAGTATTGGCTAAAAAAAATAATCCCTATTTAAATGTAACCGCTTTTGAACCAATTAAAGAAATATATAATCAAAATGAAAAATTTAAACTTTACAACTCTGTTAAATATAGACTTCACAACATTGCTTTATCTAATAAAATTGGATATCAAAATATATATTTACCCAAAACTAACTCTATAGATATAGAAACAACAGCTACATTAAGAAAGGATTCTTGGCAAAAAATAAAAAATCATATAACATATCAAGTTGAGACAAAATTGCTAGATAATATTGTGTCTGAAATGGATATAGAAAATACAGCAAAAATTATAATTAAAATTGATGTTGAAGATTACGAAACTTCAGTTTTAGAAGGAATGAGCAATACAATAAAAAAATATAAGCCAATTATAATCTGTGAAGTGCTATCAAGAAATCATAAAAATAAAGCGTTCTTGAAACAAGTTGACAAAATGAACTATTCAGTCTTTGGGATAACGACTGGTGGATGTTTTAGAATGACGAATATGGATTTTTGTAAAAAAAGAAAATTTAGAGACTTTATATTATGTCATAAAAATACCTTTTTAGGTGAAAATTATATTACTTCAAATGATTTAAGCACCATATTCAAAATATAATATATCTGTATTTGATGTTTTTTTGAGTTAATTATATAACATAGTTCATAAACACTGTCACACTCTGCCCATCTAAATAATTAAAATTATGAAAAAGATATTAATTCTTTTATCAATAATAATAACTCTATTTATATGTTATATAGATGAAGGATATTATAATTTCAAATGGGTGTTAGATTGGGAAAATTGGATATCGTTTATTATTTACTGTACAATCATATACTTTATGTTCTGTCTCATTTTTAATAAATTACTTAAATAAAAGGCTTTAATCTATTGAAGAAATAGCAGCAGTAAGATCTCCAAAATATTGAAGATAAATAAATTTGCCATCATTATCAAAATCATAAGACTGGTAAATTGGAAGTGTAACAGTTTTTTCATTTTCAGTATTTTTTACTGAGAAATTACAATAAAATCTGACTGACCCATCGATTTCTTTAGTTTCGACATTAACACCAGGTAAAAAAACAATTGAATCAGAAAAATAAAAGTCATATTTCGCCCACATTTCTTTGTGTGCCGATTTTCTATCTTCAACACTCATTAGACCTTCAGAATTAAAATATGTTCCTCTTACCTTACAAGTGTCGTTGTAATATTTTTTATAATCTATAGATTCGTTTACAAAATCATTAAGATAAGATTCTACAGTCATACAATTTTTTAAAAATAATTGATCAATATTATTATCTTTATTTTGATTTGTTTCATTCGTTTGGCATGAAACAAAAAATATTATAAATGTTAAAAAGAAAATATTTTTCATAATTTGTATTTTAAAATTTGGGCAAATATCAATATTTTTTTAAACCTATTAACTTATTATACTATTAGAATTACAAATAGATTGATGAAAATTATATTGATCTGCAGATTCTGGAATTTTAAAAGAATTAATTCGATACCCTTTTGCCAACTTTAATATTAGGTGGAGCATTGATCATTTGGACTCTAAAGCTTCTTGGAATTATTGATTTGTAATTACATTATTAGCACTTTTAATAAAGACCATTTAATAAACAGATAGATCATCTCCAAGAACTATTTCAACAGATGTTTTCTTAAAAATTTAGTCCCCCTGATTTCAACATGCTTATAAGTAAAATAAGAGTATAATATTGTTAAAATTAAACACAGAATGAATATTATAATTTGAATTGTTTCATTATTTGGTATGCTAAGAACTTTAAATAAAATATTAGGTAAAATATATAATATTATAAAATGATTGAGATATGTTGAGTAAGAAATTCTGCCTAAAAACTGCATAGGTTCTTTCTCAAGAATCCTAGAAATCCATCCATTTGTCTTAATTAGTATAAATATAGATAGTCCAAAAATTACTGGTACTAAGAATTCAAAATATACTCTAATACTATTGCCGACATTAATGTGTAAGATATAAAGAATGCTAGTTAGTAGAAAAGGTATTGTGTATTCTAAATAGTTATTAAGTTGAAATTTTAATAAATTTAATTCCCAAATAAAATATCCCAACAAGAAACACATTAACCCTCTTATAAATCCATAATCTCCAAAAACGAAAAATGTTCCATAATCTAATAAGGTGATCGTTGATAGACACATGATACATAAGAATAGAACAATTTTGCGGTTTTTGATTAATATTACACTTAATAAACCAAAAACAATATAAGATATCATTTCTGCAGAGATAGACCAAGAAGGGTGATTCATTCCTAAAGAATCTCCAAGTAGAGGAGTAGAATTTAAAAAAGTTAATGAATCTAACGTTGTATATATTTGTTCCATTAATGAACTACCTTCATCAATATATTTAGTGAGAAAATTATTTGATATTATCATGGCTACTAAGCAAATGTTGACCGTGTAAAAAAGAAGTGGATATAATCGAATAAACCTTTTCTTTAGGTAGGTCCAAAAATCTTTGAAATTACCTAGAGAATGATAATTATAGGCGATAACAAATCCGCTTAACACAAAGAAAAAATCAACAAAAGTATGAGACTCTCTAATGATAAAGAAGTTATATAAATAATCAGGCAAGAAATCTTGAGAATAATGATAGATTACGACCATTACACTACAAATTCCTCTCAGACCATCTAATTTCTTAATTCGCATTTAAATTGAATTTATCTCTTCAAAACTAAGAAAAAGAATATACTGCGCATTAGAAAGACCTTAGAAATTGAAACCAATTCATAGTGTTTGAAAGAAGAAAGAAATATTAGATATCGAAGAAAATTTCAAGTTCTTGTATAAGTTGCGAATATTTATATCTTTACAATTAAATTAAATTAAATGAAACAATTATTACTATCTATCTTTTCTTTTTGTTTTGTTCTAACTTCATTTGGACAAAACATAAACATATATAATAGTATTTTTGATACAGATCCAGTACAAGTTTCTCCAAATAGTACTGGTGGTTATGATGTGTATGACGGGATATTTGATACTGACCCAGG
>CEVR01039655.1_pt1 | contig 24176 bp, 24 predicted proteins | sample 356541 | NCBI WGS metagenome assembly CEVR01 (sample SAMEA2623734, study PRJEB7988) | marine metagenome | isolation source: saline water (ENVO:00002010), including
TAATGGTTTATCAGGCTTTCCTTGTTTTATAATTGCTCCTGTACCTATATAGACATTATCTTCAATAATTACATTCCCATTGCACTTAACGGAGGGTGCAAAAGTTACGTTGTTTCCAACTATGCAGTCATGAGCTACATAACTATAAAGATTTGCGTGGAAATTTTCACCTATACTAATATTTGAAGTTAAAGTTACAAAAGGACAAATAATTGCCCCATCTGAAATTTCTATATTATCCATAATCAATGAATTCTTAGAAATTATAGTTTTTCTTGTTATCTTGTGACTGTCTATTTCTTTTGACAAAGCGGATCTCTTAATTGAATCAGCAATCGTTATGGAAATAGTTTTTTCATGGTTTGGGATGTCTAAGAAATCTTCAAAGCTAATTATTTCTGTTGAGTTGATACTTGATTGCTCAGGCATAAACTCTTTATGTACTACAAAAATATTTCTATCATTAGGATATAGATTTTTTAGAAGTGGCATTACTTCTCTACCAAAACCTCCAGATCCATATAATGCATTTGTCTTAGGCATTAATAATCAACAAGATATTTTAATTTCCATAATTTATATTGTGCTTCTGGAGAATAGCCTGCAAATTTTGCTCCAGTCGGTTCCCATATATGTCTACTACGAAATTTATCCGCCACATACCAAAATTCTTTTTCAGTAATATCAAGATAATCTAAAAATTCTTTCCAGTATTTTTGAGGAAATTCTCCGTCATATTTATGGACTAAAGCAACTGCTTCATCACGATTTATATGCCCATCTCTAATTTCATGAGCAGCATCATATGTTGTTCTACAAATACCAAATTTCATATATGCCATCCACCAATGAAAACCATCTAACTTATCATCAATACTGCCATATTTTTGATAAGTTCCCTCCGATCTATCATCATTAGCAATAAATCCAGTATTTTCTACTGCATAATAATAATTCCATTGAGGGGTCCATCTCTCATAATACGACATCCAATGACCTGCACAGCCTACTCTTTCCAGATCTTCTTTTCTAGGAGGTTTATAAAAGTCAAAAGATGATGATGCAATTTCTTCTCTCGTAAAAATATTTCGTTTCAATCCTGCATCAACAAGTTTTTGAGCACTACTACCTTTATAAAATATTTCTTCCCAATCTTCCATTGGAGCTTTAACCATATTTTTATGTTTATCCTCACCGCCATATTCAACCTCTCCATTTTCACCAAAAAATATTAGAGGGATATTATATTTAACCGACAAATGATATGCCAAATATTCTTGTCCATACCCAAATGGATCCCATGCATCACCATGGAGATCAAATGCAAGTAAAGAGAGTTTTCTATGCAATTTTCCATCAGAATGTACCAAGATATTATCGAATCCACAGTCTTTTAATGCTATAAAATTTTTCCAACCTATATCAGTATAAATAAAAGGAGCCCAGGTTATAGTGAGTGGATGCATGCCATATTTATATTTTAACTTATGTGCAACCATTCCGCTGTCTTTTCCGCCTGAGCTTGGAACAATTACATCCCAAGATCCATCTTTAGAACGATATGTATCGCATACTTTTTGTAATTCTTTCTCTCGTTGATCCCAATCAATTTCATTATCTTTCTCGTAAGCATAATCACATGCAGAGCAAACGCCTTCTTCTTTAATGTCCCATTTAATTCTAGGACGTTGATTAGAGACAACACATGTCTTGCAGAATTTTACGTCTTTTGGTAAATGTTCTAGTTGTTTATCAAATATCTCATCAGAGACTTTTATTACTTTACTCATTATTTCTCCTATTATAGTTGAATAAATTCATCTAATAACTTCAATCCGTACTCTCCGCTTTTTTCTGGATGGAATTGACATCCGTATGCATTTTTTGATTTTATGATTGCTGTTATTTTAACATCATTATAGAGCGTATATGCTAGGACATTTTCTTCATTTTTACACTCTGCCTTATAAGAATGAACAAAATACATTGATGATTTACTATTTTGTCTAGTTAATAACTTATCTTCTTTATAAAATATTCTATTCCAGCCAATATGTGGTATCTTATGTTTTATATTTTCTGAATTCGATGCTGGAATCTTAATTACATCTCCATTGATGATTCCCAATCCTTCAATTTCACCAAACTCGAAACTTTTTGACATCATCATCTGCATACCTAAACATATTCCAAGAAAAGGTTTTTCATTATGAATATGTTCTTTGATAGGTTCAATAAGATTCCTTATTGCTAAACCCCTCATACCATTCTTAAAAGCCCCAACACCTGGTAGAATAATATGTGTTGCTTTCTTTATATCTTCTGGACTCTCTATAATTTCAGCATCTACACCTAAATGTTCTAGCGCATTACTTACATTGAATAGATTACATAATCCATAATCAATTATACTAACTTTTTTCATACTCTCTCACATTAAAATTATTATTTAAACAATAACTTCTAATGTCTTCAATTGTTGAACGTTCATAATGTAGAATATCTGCCATAGCTACAGCATCTGCTGAAGATTCATCTATGACTTTACCAAGATGTTCTAAATTACCCATACCACCACTAGCTATAACAGGTATAGATACTGATTCTGAAACTTTTTTTATCAAATCAAAATCAAAACCTCTCTTTGTTCCCTCATAATCAACGGATGTCAACAATATTTCTCCGGCTTCTTGTGATTCTCCTGTTTTTACCCAATCCATAACATCAAGTCCTGTTTTTTGTCTGCCGTTTTCTGTATAGACTTCCCAACTATCACCGCTCTTTTTAGCTTCAATAGATAAAACCATACATTGAGAACCAAACTTCCTCGAAACCTCTTTAATTAATTCAGGATTTTTTGTAGCAGCTGTATTTATTGCAACTTTCTCTGCTCCGCACCTTAACAAATATTTAACATCATCAATTGACCTAATGCCGCCGCCAACTGTTATTGGTACATAAACATCTTTTACTGTTTTCTTGACAATATCGCTTAAATTATTTCTACCATATAAACTAGCTACTGTATCCATATATATAATTTCATCAATACCTGATTGATAATATTTTTTTGCATATACATTAGGATCACCTATGACTCTCAAGCCCTCCAAATGAATACCTTTTATCAGGTTAGGACCTTTAATATCTAATCTTGCTATGAGTCTAGTATTGCTAGTTGTTTTACTCAATTGGATTTCTTAGTTCCCATTTATTATTAGTATATTTCCATATATGAGGAGATCGAAAAGTATTGCATAAATCATTAAAGTATTTTGAGTCAAATATTGGCTGTTCAAATTCTTTATGAGCTATTGGGAAATTATCCCTATCAATTGACAAGTATTTAAATATTTCATCTGAAAATCTATCTGGGTATTCGTGATCAAATTTTTTTACTAATAATACACCTTCGTCACGCGTGATGTCCCCGGATCTAATTTCTTGTGCTGCATCTGTTGTAGCTCTTCCAATACCAAATTTTATTCCCATTGTGTAATAAAAAAAATCATCAATTTTATCGTCTATACTATTATATTTACTGTATGTACCCAATGTTCTCTCTGGAGCAGCTTTAAAATCACTATTTTCAGCGGCATAATAATAATTAGACTGTGGATGCCATTTTAAATAGTAACCAAGATATCTAAAATCTAATGAAGTAGATTTAATGTTCTTAATATTTTCAGGAATATAAATAGACAAATCAGTATCAGTCAAACCAAAGTCTTTTTTTAAAGATTCATACGAAATACCTCCAAAATACATTTCATCTCTCTCTTGAATTGAAGAAAACGTCCAATCTCTTTTTGATGACATCGCCTCATTGACGGGTGTACCATATTCCGCTTCTTGTTCACCATAAAATATTAGAGGTATGCCAAATTTAATGGCCATTTTTGGAGCAAAACATTTTTGCCCTAGTATGAAAGGTTGAAATGGGTGGAGGAGTTTATCTACAGCTAATCTAGTCAATAATCTATGAGTCCTACCGTTTGGTGTCATAAGATAATTATCCATGCCAGAATGTATCCAAGCTTGAAAATTTGACCATCCCCAATCTGTATACATATTTGGTGCCCAAGTAACAGTTAATGGATTCATATTATATTTATATTTCAATATATGCGATGCATAAAAACTATCTTTACCGCCAGATCCCGGCACAAGACAATCATAATTACCATTTCTACTTCTATATTTATCACACAAGATTAATAACTCACTTTCTCGTTCTTTCCAATCTATCTCTTTATTTTTCTTCTCAGTTACAACGCATGCGTCACAAACACCAGCTTCATTGAAATTAATGGTAGTTTTTTTTGATTCAGCTGTATGTTTAAATTCAACAGTAGTATTAGGTCTTTGATTTGATATTACGCATTTTTTACAATAAACAACTTCTTCAGGAAGACCGTATTTTGTAATTGTTGATGTTTCTTTTAAGAATTCGGTCATATCAATTTTTTTAGGATAGTTAATAATCATTTAAGTGACAGTCCATCCTCCATCTACAATAAGGTTTTCACCAGTAATATAAGAAGCAGAAGGACTTGCTAAAAATCTTACAGGACCAACAATATCATTTTCTGTAGCCATTCTTTTTAAAAGTGTACGTGACTCATATTTTTCTATAAATTTTTTTGATTGATTTCTCTGTACACCACCAGGAGATACACAATTCACTCTTATTTTAGGTGAGAGTGTAGATGCTAACCATTTAGTCATATGAATTAAACCTGCTTTTGAAATTGAATATGCACCAGGATTATTTATTTCAGTTCCATCATATAAATCCCAGTCTGGCCCAATTACTCCATACATAGATGAGATATTAACAATTGAAGGATTTTTAGACTTATGCATTTTTTTATATAGGTTCTGTATAAGAAAAAAAATAGATGACAAATTAATGTCTAGGCATTTCTGCCATGAGTCTCTTGCTTGATTCCTATATGAAGTGTTCCATCCGGCCATTTTGTCTGTACCAACCATTCCTATGGAATTGATTATAGTATCGATGATTTTAAATTCCTTTGAAATTTTTTTGATTAGTTCATCTAATTGGCTTTGTATACCAATATCGCAATCAAAAATATAAATATTAATATTATATTTTTTTGCTAGTTTCATTTTTAATTTTGAAAGATTTTTCTCATAAAGATCAACTAATATTAAATCAGAATTATTTTTTGCAAAATCCTCAGCAATAGCACTTCCAATATGACCAGATGCACCTGTAATTAAAACAATATTATTTTTTTTAATTTTTTTATTCATTTGTATTATTTAAATATAGATATTCTGCATATTTAAAGTCATTTATATCATCGATATCAATCGATTCTGATTTATCTAGAATATAACCATGAATATTGCCGTCCATAAGGTTTTTAGTTTTCATGATATAGTCTGGACTGGTTATATATCCATAAGTAGTTATATTATAACAATTATGTGCATCCTGCCTTCGAAATATTTGCTTATCATGTAAGCTATTAAGTTCAATTTTACCTGAGTTGTTCATATTTACTATATTAAAATTAGGTATGTGATGACTCTGAGTTACACCTAAAAGCAAATCACATTCTATATCCTTGTATCTTTTAATCATTTTATTTATCGTTTTATAACATCTAAGAGGACTCGTGCAAGGTAGAGACACAAATGTATCTATAGTTTTATCATAGTTACTAATCGCATGTTTCCAACTAAAGATTTCACTCGATTCATCCGTAGCCAAATCATTTGGCCTCATAAAAGGAACTGTCGCTCCATATGAAAGTGATATATTTCTGATTATTTCGCTATCAGTTGAAACAACAATATCTTTAAATAATCTTGATTTTTTTGCCATATCTATTGTATGTGCGATTAATGGTTTGTCTCCAAAATCAATTATATTCTTGTTTTTGATTCCTTTAGATCCGCCTCTTGCAAATATAAATGCAATATTATTCATTTTAGATATATTCTTTTCTGTTGATTTAAAGATGAATGCATTGCATTCAACACATATTGTGTTGATATCAAAGATTGTATTGAAAATATTGATTTTACATTTTTTGATATACACTTAAATATGTACTTAACTTCTTTCATATATGAGTCATTAACTGAATCTTTAAATCGAATGATAGAATTTTTTTTACCTGATATTTTTATTTGATTAGCTAGATGATTAATGATTATATTCTCATTTTTAGTAGATATTATACATTTTCGCTCATTTTCATTAGATAACATATTTGCACAAAAATTAATGTTTAAATTATTATGATATTTGAATATTGCTTTGATATTTAATTCTACATCTGATTTTAATTTATGTTGATCTATTTTATAGACTATTACACTTTTTGGTTTACCAAATAAGTAAATCATATAATCAACTTCATGACTAAGCTCATTTATAACACCTCCTCCTAGAGCTCTATTAAATGATACTGTCTCTTTATAGTTTTTATTATTTCTCCATTTTCTAAAATCTGTGAAAACATTAATATGGACGCTTTTAATATTTGATATTTTATTAGTAAATATTTTCTTTTTGATAAAATCTATTCTATTTGTAAATCTCATATTATATCCAATATGTGTTATTTTATTTGTTTTCGATACAGTATTAACTAATGATGAGATTCTGTTTCGATTAGTCATTAATGGTTTTTCGACAAAGATATTAAATCCTTTTTTTATTGTTATTTTAATATCATCAGAATGATTACTTGCAGGTGAACATATAAGCGCGATAGATTTATTATTCATAGAAGTTATTTCTTCAAGACTTTTAATTACTACAATATTTTTACCATAAAAAAATTTATCTAATTGTATATTTGTTCTTTTCAACACGTAGATTATTTTATTAGGAAAAATATTTTTAATATTCTTAATATGTCTTATAGCAATGTTTCCACTTCCAATAACAAGTATTTCTATAGGAGTTTTATTATTTTTTTGCTTTTTCATAATTTGCATGGCTACCAATATCTAGCCATTGTTCATGCATTGGAAAAATTCCAACATTATTATTTTTTATAGCTTTCGTGATAATATCAGTCATATCTATTCTTTTATTGTATTCAAGATCATCAATAATATTTGGATTTACTACGTATATTCCTGCGTTTATGAGATATTTTTTTAATGGTTTTTCTGCAATATTAACTAATTTATCATTTTCGATTTCTATTGTTCCAAAAGGTATTTGAATATCATAAAAAGATGCACACACGGTAATATCTAAGTTTGAACTATTGTGATAGTTGATTAGTTCTGAATAATTTATATCAGTTAATACATCTCCATTTATTATTACAACCGGTGATTCAGTTTTTTTTGATTGAAGCAAAGATAAAGAACCTGCTGTGCCCAGAGGTTCTTTTTCCTCAAGAAAATTAACTTTTATCGAATTGTTCAATGTTTTAATAAAATAATCCTTGATTGTATCTCCTTTATAGTGAATCGATATATAGATATCTTTAAGATTATGATGATGCAAGCGTTCAATAATTTCATGTATAATTGGTTTTTTTTGCAGTGGTAATAATGGCTTTGGTGTTTTAAGGGTAAGCGGATGTAGTCTTTCGCCCTTACCACCAGCCATAATTAGAGCAGTACACTGGTTTCGTTGCTCAACCTGCATATCTGTACTTGATACAATCTTGATGATGTTGTTTGAGTCATCAACTATTGGAATATATTGATGAGTTTGAAGAAGATTTCTAATATAAGATAACTGGTTAATTTTAGCTGATTTAGGATTTTTATTCATTATTTCATAGCATTTGTTATCGAGATTAAGATTATTTAGAAGTCCCCTTCTGATATCGCCATCTGTAATTGTTCCCACTAGTTTTTTGTTACATATTATCAATACTAATTTATAGTTGCTTTCTTGAAGAACTCGAATAGCATCTGACATCTTTGATTCTTTAGTGAGAATGTTTTTATTAATATTAGTCATTTAAATTAGATCTCGTAAATGTAACTTAGAATCTTTTTTAAGATCTTTTTTTACTTTTCTATTTATTACATCTGAATAATTCTTAGCACATATCCCACTTGTAGATCTTTTGCATGCTATATATTCATCTTTCAATATTTGTCCAGATGAGATATCTTTTCGTAAAAATAATCGCTTAATTACATGTCGATAGTTCTTTCTCTCTGAAAAGGTAATTTTTTTTGTAGACGATCCTAATGCAATTTCAGATTTTCTAATTAATTGAACGTACTTTTTAAAATTATTGATATTCAAAGAACTTTCATGATCTGGTCCAGATAATTTATTAGATTTGGTAACATGTACCTCTATAAATTTTATATTCTTTGATGTAGCGATTATAGGGGTAATAAAATCAGCAGAATGATCCGAATATCCTAATCTCATACTATAGTTTTTATTAAATTTTTCTAAAACATTTAAATTAAGTTCATTCATAGGAGCTGGATACTGTGTAGTACAATGAAATAATATAATTTTTTTATTAATATAATTCAGATTTTTTTTGAAATAATTTGCATGTATTCTTTTATTAAAATTAAAGTTTTTATTTTTATTGCCATAAGCTAACGCAGATAATGCTATATTAATATCATTAAAATCTGACATACCGGTTGATAGCAATATCCTTTTATTAGTACGACCTAAATGAAGAAGAAGCTGTATATTTGTCAGATCTGACGAACCTACTTTAATCGATTTAACCTTTAGTTCTCTAGTAATAAAATGTATATCTTCTTTATCTGCTATTGTAGTAATAAAATCTATTTCTTTAGATTCAGAATACTTTTTGAGTTTGATAAAGTCGCTATATTTTAACTCATATTTACGTAACATATTTAACTGAGATTCATTGGTTTGCCCTTTCATCTGATATGGCGCTTTATTGGTATCTCTTGCACAAATAGAATCACTAGAGTATGTTTGAAACTTTACTGCATCAGCTCCAGATTTTTTACATTCTCTTATTAATTCTTTTGCAAGACTCAGACTACCATTATGATTCACTCCAATTTCTGCAATAATATATATTTTATTATTTATCATTTCATATCAACGAATGACTTATTTTTAATATCATCTAATTTAACTGTTTTGAGTATTCTTAAGACTGTGTTTATCGTATTTTTCCCTTTATAGTTAATTGTGTTATCTGATTTTTTATAATTTAGCGAGCTTTTTATACTTTTTAAAATTGATGAGCAAGCGTATGATGCATTAAAAATACTTTGAGTTAGCGGGCGGCCTTTTTGTCTTGTGCCTACATTTATTGTTGGTGTATTTAAATATGGAGCCTCAACAAATCCAGATGATGAATTTCCAATCAAAAATTCAGCATATTTTAATAAATGTAAATATTCTTTACGTCCGTACGAAGGCATTAAAACAGAATGCTTATTAGATTTAATATAATTTTTAATTTCCTTTAAAATTATATTACTACCAGTATCTGAATTAGGATATGAGAATACTTGTGTGTATTTTTTATATTTTTTAAGAGCTGTAAGAACATTTTTGACTAACTGATGATTATTTCCTTCTATAGTCTCGGGATGGAGTGACACCATAAAATACTTACATTCTTCTAATTTTCTATTTATTTTACCTAAACAATCTCTATCGTTGAATTTCATTTTTTTTATAGCATCTATTCCTAAAGACCCAACATTATAAATGAATTTTTTTCTCTCACCCATTTGTATCAACCTTTTCTCAAATTCTTTATTTGCTACAAAATGTATATCAGCTAATTTTGAGACTGAGTGCCTTAATGCATCATCTATAGCTCCACTCGTTACTTCACCGCCATGAAAATGAGCTATCGGAGTTCCTATGATATGACATGCGAGCGCAAATGGGTACATATCGTATCTATCTCCTAATACTATGAATATATCAGGATTAAGTTTTTTGATAGCACTATATGCTTTTTTTAATTGCATCGACATTGCTTCAATCAATCCTTTTTCATTTAAATTTTTTTGATTAGTATTAATAATATAACTTGGTTTAAAACCATCATTAATAACTTCTTTATATGTATACCCGAATTTCTTCAGAGTATGCATTCCTGTTATAATTAATTTAAAATCTATATCTTTAGACTCTCTCAATTTGTTCATTAGAATATAAAGATGGTTATAATCTGCTCTACTTGATGTTAGAACACATATTTTTCTTTTCATTATTTGTAATAGCAGCTTGGTAAGCTTATTGTCCTTTTCCAGATTCTTATAGTATTTTTTAGATCAGATCTTGGATATTTTTTCAAATATTTCGATAAATGCTGAGGTTTCCATAACTCTCTCAGATAGAGTTTATTTTTATATAATTGATTTAATAACTCTTGATGATTTTTGATGTAGTCATCTTTTAACATTAGATTTATCACCCAATTATTAGGTATAGAATCTCTAGAATATGAATTGATATAACAATACTTATCATCTTTGAAAGCATTTTTGTATTGAGAAAAAAGATTAGCCTTTAATGATAAAGTTTTTTTTAGATTACATAATTGATTATAGCCTATTGATGCATTAATATTTGCCATTCTAAGGTTATACCCGAGAGCATCATGCTCCACTTTCCATTTATGTATTTTCCTCGCTGTACTTATAATGTGTTTGATGATTTTATAGTCACTATATTTTTTTAGTAATATCGCACCACCCATACCCGTTGTAACTATTTTATTACCATTGAAAGACAGAATTGATGAACGACTTGAAATACCAACATGTTTGCCCTTATAAAATGAACCTAGCGCGCCTGCAGCATCTTCGATAATTTCTAATTTATATTTTTTTGTAATTTTTCTGAGTTTATCAATATCAACTGGAAGTCCATATGCATGTACTACGATTATAGAACTTACTCTGTTTTTTGTTACTCTATTAAAACAACCGTTATTCTTAACAAGTAGGTTATCAGATAAATACTGATTAAGTTTTTCTAAATCAATATTAGGCGAGTCTTCCTCACAATCAATAAAATGCGGTATTCCATTATTGTATAGGATTGCATTAACTGTAGCTGCAAATGTCATTGATGGCACAAGTACCTCGGTTTGATTTATATCGCTAATTTTTAAACTCAAAAATAAGGCAGCTGTTCCTGTGTTGGTTAGAATCACATGATTGGATCCTGTAATATCTCTAAGTTTTGATTCAAACTTTTCTAGATAATACCCTTGCGTTGATACAAATGATGACTCCAGACATTTTTTGGTATCGATGAATGATTTATCATCAAAAAATGGCTCGTGAATTACATATTTATCTCGACTTGTTGGTAAGCATGATTTGATTTTATCTATAATATTTTTATACATTATTTTACGTAGTGATCTGTCTTGTATTTTTCAAGATTTTCCTTAACAGAAAACCACTCTATAGTTTCTTTTAAACCCTTTATCAGACCAGACTTACCCTTGTATAATGGTTCCCAGTTAAGATATTTTTTTGCTTTCATGTTATTAGCTTTCAATCTAAATACTTCACCCTTTTTTGGTCTTATACGAGATTTATCCGTTATAATCTTTGGTGATTTATTTGTCAGCTTGCAAAGTAAATTTATTGTATCCTTAATAGATATCTCAAAACCAGAACCAATATTAATAATTTCACCTATAGACTTCTTGCTTCTAATCGCTAACTCAAAGCCTCTGATTGTATCCATTACATAAGAAAAGTCCCTGGTCGGGTACAGCGAACCAATCATTAACTTATCTGTGTTGGATAATAATTGGGCAATAATCGTAGGTATAATAGCTCTATTAGATTGTCTAGGTCCATATGTATTAAAGGGCCTAATGATTGTTACAGGTAAACCAAAACTACTGTAATATGACTGTGCAATTTGATCTGCACCAATTTTAGTAGCTGCATAAGGAGATTTGGCGTATTGAAGATGGCTTTCTGATATTGGCATTTTTAACGTATCGCCGTATACCTCACTTGTAGAGGTATGAATTACAGTATCTATATCATTATTCAGGCATGCCTCCATAACATTTAATGTTCCAGTCACATTAGTATTTAGATATGAATATGGGGAATGGTAAGAATGAGGTATTGCAATTAAAGATGCAAGATGTAATACAACATCCATTCCTCTAACCGCATCACTCACTGATTTAGAATCTCTAATATCTCCAAGAACAATATCTATATTTTTTTTAATTGACTTGTCAATATTATCTAGCCAACCCCAAGAATTAAACGAGTTATATACACACATGGCTCTGACTGTGTATCCTTGTCTAACCAAATACTCGACAAGATGTGATCCTATAAAACCATCAGCTCCTGTAATTAAAACTTTCTTATTTTTTTTCATCTAATTTATACTTATCTATAATTATACTCAATTCATTATCACTAATAATATTATGCTCATCACAAATTTTATTAATTGATCCATTAGCTAAATGAAAAATATTATTACATTCCCTCATTGTAGATAATCTATGAGTTATACATATTACAGTCATATCTAAATATATTGATTTAATGGACTTAAAAAGTATTTTTTCGGTATCAATATCAAGAGCATTTGTAGCTTCGTCTAATATTAAAACTTTAGGGTTTCTATACAAAGCTCTAGCTATAGCAATTCTTTGTAGTTGACCACCACTTAACCTTGAACCATTGTCACCAATTGCTGAATCAATGCCGTCTGGCAAGGTTTTTATCAAATCTGAAAGTCCGCAGATATTTATAAGTTTATTAGCTTTATCAATATTAATTTTTTTCGATTCAATACCAAACGCAATATTATTTAAAATACTATCATCAATGAAAGGAGAGTTTTGAGATACATACCCTATCAATAATTTATTCGTATTTTTGTCATAAAGTGAATTTGATAACAATATTTTACCTGAGATAGGCTGATATAAGCCTAATAGTAAATCAATTAGTGTTGTCTTTCCTGACCCAGATTCTCCTATTATTGCATTATAAGTTTTCGAATGAATATTCATATTTATATTACTCAAGATATTTTTATTTTTATCATACGAAAAATTAATATTATTAAATATAACTTCCTCATCAATATCTACTAATTTATGTTTATGGACTAACGATGGCTGGGTATTCATATCGTCATGAATTAAATCTAATGCAGGTAAATTAAACTTTATTGATGCAGTAAATGCAAAAATTTGTTGAATTGATGGTAATAGTCGGTATGCAGCTAATACAAAAAGTGCAATTTCTGGAGTGTATTGAGCAAGATTAAAATCATTGTACTGCAAGTATAATAAAGTTATAAATATTGATCCAAATGCAACAATTTCAACAATATATCTAGGAATTATTGACATCATAATATTTTTTGCTGCTAAGTCTAAAAAGTTTTTTTGTGATTTAGAAAAAATATTACTGAAAAAACTTTCAATATTATAAAATTTCACATCTTTGATACTATTTAGGCAGTCCGATGCGCTCTTGAATAACATATCATTATATCTCAGTCTTTCTTTCCCATATTGATCAAGACGGTTTTTGATTATTCTAAAAATAAACAAATATATAATACTAATCATTAGTAGCGAGCTTGCAAAAGCTATTGGATTAATATTGATAAGTAAAATTGATATAAATAGCAAAATAATTAAACGTGCTAAAATTTGAAGTGCAGGAATAAATAATGATTCTGATAAGCTTACTGATACTTCAATTATATTTTTTGATAAAGATGCCTTATCGTTTTTGACAAAAAATTCATATGATTGGCTCAAATAATGATTAAATAGCTTTGAAGATATTTTTTGACCCATAATTGCACTTAATCTTGTATTTAACCATACGGTCAGACCGTTTAAAAAACTACATGTTAAAAAGAGAACAACAAAAAGCAGGCCAAGTAACAATGTAAACTCTTTATTGCTAATAGATAGATAATTTTTTATGTTCACCGATAAAGAATTTGAGCCAAAATAATCAGGATCCGTCATCATTCCTACGAAAGGCATAATTGACAACACGCCAGCAACCTCAATAATACCAACGAAAACAAATAAAATAAAAAGATATACAATTTTTCTTTTATCTGCATGGTCGAGAAAGAATAAAACTTTGCTATACATTATTTATAATTTCGAATAAACCATTCTATAGTGTTTCTTAAGCCATCATTTAAATTAATAAATTTTTTTTCTTTGAAATAATTAAGATATTTTTTAGAGCTCATTGAATTAAATCTCATATCCCCTTTTCTTTCTTTTTGATGCTTTACTATAATACTCTTATACCCAAATTTAGAAAAAATATTAGTTATATTCTTTAATAGGATATTAATGGATGTCTGTTTTCCAGTAGAAATATTAAAATTCTGGAATGAATCTTTTTGATTTAAAGAATTATCTATAGCTTTAACAATGTCAGAAACATGAATATAATCTCTTGTAGTTTTTCCGTCACCATTTATAGATATGGTTTTTTTGTTAATTATATTTTTCGAGAAATTGGCAACAATACTTTTTTTGTGTGATGAGTATGGGCCATAAGCATTACTAAATCTAAGAATTGTAGTATTGATTTCAAATATTTTAGAATATGTCTCGCAAAATGTCTCGATGCTTAATTTACTAGACCCGTACGTTGATATTGGATTTTTTAAAGTCATTTCATTCATTGGCGGCTTTGCATCACCAAAAACTGAGCCACTAGATGCAAAAATGAAGTTTCTCACATTATTTATTCTACATGCATCTAGATAATTAAAAGTACCATTTATGTTTATGTCAAATGACTTTCTGGGATTTTTAATACTTAAATCTACGCCTGATTCAGCTGCAAGATGTATTACACAATCAATATTTCTTGTAATTTTATTCGCAAAAGAACTATTTTTTGTATCAGCATTTATGACATTTACTCGTGATTTATTGATCTTATAATTTTTCATATTATTAAAATATTTATAAGAATAAATACTATCAAGATATTTAGTATTACTTTTAGATTTATTATCAACAATTATTATTTGTTTAATCTTATCTTTTTTGACTAAATAACTTATTAAATTGGTTCCAATGAAACCTAAACCACCTGTGATTAAAATTCTCATTTCCAAGTAATTTTAGGATTAATAATATCTTTCTGAATATTTTTTTTATATTTCATACAATATTGCGCTATTTCTATAATTATTTTTTTTGTTAATTTAGTTGGTTTTAATCCTAATTTCATAAGATTAGAATGTTTTGCATTATAATAATGATTTTCTGATTCTATTCTTGGATTTCGTATTTTTTTTATCTGAACATCAATATTAAATTCAGACATTGCGTCTCTTACAAGCTCTGCTAGTTGCTGAACAGAGAACTGTTCAGTAAATTGATTATAAATATTGAGACATCCTTTGTTCGGCTTATTTCTAAGAGCTATCTTAATACACTCAACTGAATCCTTGATATTTATATATCCCCTTGTTTGTTTTCCAGATCCATAAACCGTGAGTGGTTTTTTAATTATTGATTGAATAATGAATCTATTTAGTACAGTTCCAAAAATATCATCATAGGTAAATATGGGAACATGATTGTCATTCGTATTTGGTTGTGGATAAATACCGTACACTGGGCCTTGCATGAGGTCAGTACATCTAAGTTTATACATACGCGTATAAAACCATATCAAATCGGTATCCATGATTTTAGATGTATGATAAAGACTAGAGCCTTGTCTTGGATATAAGAATTTATCATGTCTCTTGTTATGTCGGATATCAATCCATCCTTCTTCTATATCAATATTTGGTGTACCATATTCACCCATGGTTCCTAATTTAATTATATGAGTATTAGGGCTAATTTCTTTTACAGCATGTACAATATTAAAGGTACTTTCTAAGTTATTTCTAATTGTTTCCCATGAGAAAACTTTATTAAGCATCGAAAAGGGAGCTGATGGTAATTCAGCAAAATGAATTATTGTTTCTGGTTTATGTTTTTTAATGATTTTAAAGATATTTTCATAATTACTACAATCAGTTTCATATACAATTTTTTTTGCTTTTGATTTAATTGATTTAATTCTTTTGGAAAATTTTGATAAATTTACTAATGGTGATCTATCAAGTTTTTTCATATATTTTCTTTTAGAATAATTGTCCACCAAAATAAGCTCATCAACATCATTAAGGAGGCTTAATGCGGTAGACCAACCTAAATAACCATCAGATCCAAGTAATAGTACTCTCATTTCTTAATAAATTTATTAAATGAATTCTTTTTAAGGAATTCTTTATACCAGGAAATCGTCTCTGTTAAACCATCTTCCAATTTGAATGACGGTTTCCATCCAAAATATCTCTGAAGTTTTTTATAGTTCATAAATTGATGTTGAATTTCGCCTGTAAGATTTTTATTTTTGAATTTTTGTTTAATATCTAAATATAAATCTTTACGATCAGAGAGATAACAAAGTTTCTTGATAATATAATCAACAGTATATCCTCGTGTTGTTCCTGCATTAAAGATTTGACCGCTTAAACGTATATCTTTGTAAAGATTGTAGGATAGACAAGTATATAAATCACATACATCTTTAACGTAGAGAAAATCTCTTTTATTTGTTCCATTACCTCTAGGGATAAATTTTCTATAATTTTCTAGTGCCAGAATACAGTCTGGAACCAAAGCTGTAAAATTTAATTGGCCTGGTCCATATATGTTTGCAAATCTTGTAATAATTATCGGTAAACCAAATAAATCATCTGAGTAAGATTTTGCTATCAGATCACTGCACGCTTTTGATACATCATATGGGTATATTGGTCTGAGGTCATATGTTTCTTTATACGGTAGTTTAGATAATGGATACGACCCATATGCCTTGTCAGATGATGCAACGATTATAGCTTTTATTTCATTTTTTTTTCTCAGTGATTCAAGAAGGTTGAAAGTACCAGCTATATTTGACTGAAATGTTAATAGTGGATCGGTTTTAGCTATATTTACATCTACTTGTGCAGCAAGATGTATACACATATCTACTTTGTTGGTTTGAATGAAATTATTTATACTATTATAGTTTTGTAAGTTAATCTGAGAGATATTTACTAACTTAGCTAAATTTTCAAATTCAAGAAACTTGTTTTTTATTTTATTGTTTGTTATCCCAATTACATAAGCACCTAAGTTGGTAAGATGTTTTGCCAAGTTACCGCCGATGAAACCATTAATGCCTGTTATAAGGACTGATTTGTTATTCCAAAACGACTTAGATGTATAATTTTTTAATATTTTCGTTTGCATTCTGTAATTCTGCAATAGTATTGATAGTTATATGAATACCTTTATGTACATAACATTTTAGAAGTCTATTATCAGCTAAATTCGTCAACATATCCTCAAATGACTTGTATTTATCAAAAGTAGAATAAAAATGTCTTGATATGTAGAAAAAACCTATATTCATTAAATCATCTAACACGGGCTTTTCTTCAAAATTAATCACGAAGTCACTGTTATTTTTCTTCATTACACCAAAGGGTATTTTTATTTCATATCCTGAAATTGTTAAGAAATTGTCAGAATCTCCATGAAACTTTTTTAGAGATTCAATATTAATGTCTGTCAGAGTATCTCCATAACATAAAATACAATTATTATTTAAATCTTTAGTGGCATCCTTAATTCTTTTTATAATCTCAACATCTCCAGAATTTACAATTTTATAGTTGATATTCATAAATTTTTCAGTCATGAATTTTTCAATTTTTTCTGATTTATAGCCTGTTGCAATAATGAAATTATTATAATTAAATTTTAAAAAATGGTTGATTATATGCTCAAGTATTGGTTTTTTATCTATTAATACTAGAGGCTTTGGTATGTCATTAGTAAGAGGTCTTAAACGCAACCCCTTCCCTCCACATAAAATTATGATAGTTTCCTTATTCATCGCTATTTTTTAAATAAAGCACATATAAAGGATATGATGTTAATAACATCATTATTTTTGATAGATGTGGAGGATAATGAAACATAGATAGAAAAAAGATAATTGGTACGAAATATAAACAGCTCTCACCTCTGAATATTTTTATGAGTGGAAAGATTCCAAATAAATATGTTAATAAAAGAGTACCGACAATCCCGTATTGATCAAAAAAAGTTAAAATATAAAAATCCGAAGTAAGATATAAAAATGTTCCTAATGGAGAATTAGTAATTAAATCATCCTGCATAAATGAATAAGTTAAGCCTTTACCAAATACAATCTCAAGTATATTATTGCTGTAATAGCTATATAATATATATAAAGGACCTCCAGGAATAAATGCTTGTGGGGCGCTTTCTTCTTCTACATTTAGTAATAAAGTCATATAACCAAGTATCGAGCCAACAAATTTTTGAAATCCTGGATATGAGTCTGAAATATTATCAATTAAATAAAAATAATAATTTAATGTAGCTACACTTAGAAATAAAAAAATAATTAAAGTAATAAATAATGTTATATATTGTCGTTTATAAAATAAATACAAAAAGCTTACTAAAAATAGAATTACATAAGCTGTTTTAGAAGTACTAAATATTACTGCAAGAAAACTTAGAAAAGCCCATTTATTATTATTCTTATGTAATAGATAAAATAATGTTATTAAATGAAAAACACCAAGCAATTGTGGTGACCCAACAACACTCCAAATCCTGTATAAACCTAAGCTTTTAGCTCCTATCTGATTGCTTGAGACTACACCAGATGATGCATAGAAGTTTTCAAAAAATCCTCTAAAGCCAATCAATGATAATAATTGCTCAAAAATAGTAAGAATGATACTAATTTTAATAATAGATATAATAAAATTTTCAAATTTTTCTACATTGTTCATTATAAGAGGTATAAAAATAATTGGTAAAAAGTAACTTATAGTTGAAACTCTGAATTCTAATAAATTAAATTGTAAAACTGTAAAGAAATCAACGTCATATATTAATGGTCTTATAAAAATAGCGAAAAGTGTATGAGATAGTATATAAAATAAAAAGAAGATAAAGACAAGAGAACGAGAAGACTGTATTTTGAATTTTTGGGCGGCATAAAATAGAGAGAATACTAATAAGAGAGCCAATAATGAAAACTCTATAATAACCGAAGGTGTTTTAATAAGGCTTTTAAAAATAAAAGCTAATAAAAGAAAACTAAATGTTATTCTGATGGTATTAATATAATTAAAATATATATTAGTAGTAGTCATAGTAGCCTTTTAGCTTTTTAACAAGATGATTTATATTGTCGTGTCTAATTATTTCGGATCTTTTAATTATTGTATTACTAGGAGATCTATTGAATCCCTTGATACTGGTTGCTATTCTCTTGTAATTATTATTTCTTATTACATCAAAAGTATTATTGTTATACGACCCATGAGGTAAAGAAATTGATTCAATTGATTGATTAGTAATTCTTTCAAGGATATTTTTGCTTGATCTAACTTCATCATCCTGATCCTTAATACTTAATTTCCCTAATTTTGTATGAGTTTTCCCGTGAGATCCAATCTCACAAATTGACAAATCACTTAAGTCCCTGATATCTTTCTCTGCTAAATAATCTTTAAGTCCAATATTATCTGTTGAAATAAAAAGCGTGAATGGAATATTTAATTTATTAAGTATATCTGCTGCATACATAGTATCCTTATATCCATCATCAATGGTAACGGATATGCTAAGATTTTTTGAATATGATTCTAAGAATGGCTTTACTTCATAGTTATCTTTTATGAAAAGCATGTGTTCTCTAAATTTATTTAAAGGCATACTGATACCATATGTATCATGACTTAAGTTCATACCAAATGCATGATAAATAAGGGTACGATTACCAATTCGGTTACTAAATCTTTTAAATGAATTATAGTAAATAGTAGCAATAATATCCTTTACGATATTTTTAATCATTGATTTTTGCTTATTAATTTTTTTGACGAGTAAATATAAAAGAAAAAATTAAATAAATAAAAGCTATAAACCCACCCATAAATGTTCCAATGAAAACTATTAGTTTTCTTTTAGGAGCATACCTTGTTTGTGGTATAGTCGCCTCTTGATCTAATTGTGCAGACCTAACATCACTAACATTTACAGTTATTGTCTCTAAAGATTTAACTTTTTGCTCAAGTTGACGTAAACCTGATATAAACGAGTCAGTATTTTTTCTATTTTGTAAAGCTCTTATCTCAGCATTTAATGCTTTAGTTCCGTATAAATAGATTGGATTTTTAGAATGCATAGTCTCGTCTTCTGAGAGAATCACACTTTGTTGATTAGATATTCCTGACTCTCTATCATTAATGCCAAGTTCTCTAGCTATAATCAATGCTTCTTCTAGCTGTACAATCCTATCCTTAGTAATTTTTCTTTCAAGATTTTTCTTACTTATTATTTCTGACTCGAATGTTTTTTTTGTATTTTTAATCAATATATTGATACCATCAACAAAGTCTTTACTGGTAATATTGCTTACCATTTTAATATAATCATTGAGCCAAGATGCTGCTTGTTCAGGATTGGTATGAATGAAGCTCACAGTCAAGAATTGTTGTTCTCTAAAATCTCTGGAAGTTATTTTTGACTCAAGTACAAAATTAAGATTTTTATAAAAATTATTTGTAAATGATTTATCTAAATCCTTTTCGTCAAAATATTGGTGCAAGTTATTATCAAAAAAATATTTTCTCTGATATTTTCTTGATTGAAGATTTAACATAAATACACGGTATATAGTAGAAGGAGTTATTTCTTCTCTAGATAATCTGTATCCATCATCTAAAAAGACATTTAAAGGTTGTGTGTATCGACTCTCTGGAGGTATGAGATATGCCTGAGCTTTATATGTTTCGTCTTTATTAAGTGCATATATTACAGACAAAATAAAGCTGACAGCAATAATGCCTGTCAATATACTCTTTTTTTGAATTATCCTATCGATTATGGATGATAAATTAATTTCTTCACTCATTATTTTTCTTATCCAGCTGCGTGACTTTGATTTCTTTTTCCAATTCCCTTAATTCTGCTTTAAGTTTATCATATTCTCTACTCTTTCTGTCAAAAAAACTTACAGTTAACTTAGCTTTTTCATGAAGACCTTTTGAGGTTAAGTAATAAGCATATGCTCTTTTATTCTTACTATTTGTAAAGTTTCTCGCTTTAACTATCCCTTTGTTAATAAGTGCTCTCAAAATATAATTTACTTTCCCAAGACTGATATTTAAAGATTGTGATAGCTCTCTTTGGCTTATTTTCTGAGTATCATTGATGTATTTCATGACAAGATAATCTTGATCATTAATATTATTTGAGTTTTTATTGAGTTTTTTTGTCATAATTATTATATTTTGTTATAAAGCTTTTTATATATGCCCCTATCCTTGAAATATCAATGATCATACCTGCTATTAATAAATAAAAAATATTATATGAAATAATTAGCGATAAACTTTTTTTAGATTTGTAAATTGGTATAAGTATAGATCTTAATATTAAATAAGATATCATCAATATTAAAAAAATTTGAGAAGATAGAAAAAAAGTTATTAAGGATATTATAAAGAGGAAGATGTATATAATTGGTTTCTTATCACCAGCTGCATTCCAAGCATCTAAAGAGTATGAATAAACTTTTCTAGCTCCGTTTGATAATGAATTTGTATAGTTTATGCCAAGATATTTAAGAATAACTTTATCATTAATAGATTGTTTAAGATTATGATTATGAAATTTTTTTATAAAATCAGTGTCATAACTTGCTCTAGCTTTATTCAAGAATAAACCAATAAGATTAAAAACATTTCTCTTAATTAATGATCCCGGAAGACATATTTGATTGTTTTTAAAACCATATGTTTGTGCTATGAAAGATTTATCAATGATATTTTCTCCATCTGTAAATATTCTAACAGATACCATGTCAGAGTTATTTTTGTTCATTTGATTTAATGATGACTCAAGCCAGTTAGAAGGAATATCTAATCCGCAGTCAACGTATGCAATAATATTTTCTTCTGAAGAATTAATGCCTAAATTAATTGAACTGCTTGGTGACATTTCACCTGAATAAATATTTTTAAATAATTTTGTTTTACTATTATCTATCCATTCATTTATTATTTCTGATGTCTTATCAGTGGACCCAGAATCAACTAACATAACTGAATTAGGTTTAGTGATTTGATTATTAATTGAATCTAATGTTTTTTTAATAATTTTAGATTCATTATGATAAGGAACTATAACTACAACAGACATATTCGGGCACGCTACCGCCATCAAGATAGTTATTACTATCTTTTACATGAAGTTATTCAATTAAATAATTTTTTGTAAATTATTTATTGAAACTGATACTTCTTGATTTTGACCAAAGAAATTTAGTAGCAAAATTGCACGATTATTATTTAATTTATTTTTTATAATTCCTACAATTTTTGAATTATTTCCTTTGGTATGTACAACACTATCTCCTTCTTTGAATTCGCTATTATTATTTTCTGCTATTGCTATTGCCTCTTCTAACTCGGAATCGTTGACTTCATACGGAATAGCTGTACTTTTATCTATCAAAATATTTATAACTCCATAAGTATTTTTGATTTTATGCAGACGTTGAAATGCATGATCTTTTTTAACAAAAATATACCCTTTAAACATTACTTCATTATAATCAGTCCATCTCCCTCTGTAGAATTTCTTTTGATTTAGTATTGGTAAATATGTTGAAAATCCTTGATTCTCAAGATTTGTCTTCGCTCTAATTTCTTGATTTGGCTTTGTTCTTACTACCGCCCACATATGTTCACCCCATGAACATATAATGTATATCAATAATTATGAATTATCAAGTATTTGTTCAATTTTGAACATTCGGTAATTCTGATGTAAATGTTAGCAAAGATCTTTGATTTTAGATGAATAATGGCTAAGGATGACATCTTTTGAGAAGTTTTTGTATGCATGGTCATGTGTCTTATTTATCATATTAGTTATCCTCTCGTTTGAACAATGAATATAGCGATCAAATGCTTCACAGAGAGAATCTTTGTCACGAGGATTACACAAAAAACCATAAGATTCATTTGGGATCACATCAATGCATCCAGGTACATTAGTTGTAATTATAGGTATTTTTCGTGATGCAGCTTCGACCAAAACTGTCGAAAGACCTTCTCTATATGATGGTAAAATAAAACAGTCGGCAGAATCATATAATGATAAGACATTGGATACGAATGGAATATAACTAATTATCTTATCAGAAACAAGAGACTCAAGAGTTGAGAGTTTTATACGTGATGGATCTGAAGAATTAAGGGATCCTACTATAGTAAAATTATAGCCAAGATTTTTATATTTGTTTGCTAGATGAAGATATTCATTAACGCCTTTTTCTGATTGAAGCCTAGCAATCATAAGAATATTTTTTTTGTTAATTTGTTTTATTTGAGGATAAAAAAATGCTGTTGATACGCCACAACCTGGAACAATTCTAGTTTTTATTCTTGGAGAAATTATTTTATATGATACAAAATCATTTAAATCACTATTGTTAGTAAACCAAATTTCATCAGATTTTTTTAAAGAGATTCTATAAAGAATGATAGCTAATTTTCTGAGAAATGATTTAGATTTAATAAATAGAGAGCCTAGACCAGTTATGAAGGATATATATCGATAATTAAGTAATCGCGCCGATATTGAGCCATATAAATTAGGCTTAATAGTATAATGATAAAAGATATCTGATGGTATTTTTTTATACAACAAAAAAATATTTATGAACAATGCCAATTCTTTTATTGGGTTATATCCTCTCTCATCAATAGATAGATTATATTTTTTGATATTGTTGTCAGAAAATTTTTGTTCAAAACCATCATATTTTCCTATCAAATTAACTTTATATCCGTTTTTAATAAAAAGTTTTATAGCGTCCTCTCTGAATTTATACAGAGTCCAAAAATTATTTGAGAAAAATGTTATGTACTTATGCGGGGATAGATTCATAGATACTCGTAGTTAATCTTTATAATCATTTCCTCTGCCAACTCCATAATATTTAATACCATATGCAGCAAGTTTAGGTGGCGAATAAATATTTCGACCATCAAATATACAACTTTCTTTCATATATTTATTGAAATT
>CEVR01171534.1_pt1 | contig 23854 bp, 19 predicted proteins | sample 356541 | NCBI WGS metagenome assembly CEVR01 (sample SAMEA2623734, study PRJEB7988) | marine metagenome | isolation source: saline water (ENVO:00002010), including
AGTTGATTATTTTCTATAACGGCAGTAGCTCCTAGTCTTTTATTAGAAATCTCAACAATTACCTCATTGACACTAGAGTCAGCAGAGACCTGAGGCGCTTGATTATTCGAGCATAATTCACCAATTTTCATAAATAACTGCTTGCCTAATGTTCCTCCTGGATGATAACGAGCAAAATCAGCATCAGTAAATTCACGACATTCTAATAAGCAAACAGCTAAAGCATCGCCAATTACCAATTGGGCAGTAGTACTTGTTGTAGGAGCTAAATTATTTGGACAAGCTTCTTTTTCAATACTAGTATTAATAGTCCAATTGGACTGTTTAGACAAATAAGAATCGGTATTGGCGGTTATGGCAATTATAGTATTACCCATAGCCTTAATGAGTGGCAACAGGACTTTTATCTCCTCTGTATTTCCACTTTTTGAAATACACAATACGATATCATCAGCTTGTACATTACCTAAATCGCCATGAATAGCATCTGCAGCATGCATAAAAATAGCAGGTTGTCCAGTAGAATTAAAGGTCGAAACCATTTTTTGAGCAATATTGGCACTCTTTCCAATACCACTTACAATCAATCGTCCCTTAGAATTAATAATATTAGAAATGATTTCTGTAAAATCATCATTTATATATTGCTCTAGTTGAAGAATTGATTCTCCCTCCATCCTTATCGTAGCCTTAGCAATTTTTTTTATATCAACGTTAGATTTCAATTAATTTATTTTGAATAGGTAAATAAAATTGTATAAATTTATACCTATGATGTTTGATGCAAAAGTATCAAAATTTAGATTGATTATATTAAATGAACTCACATACCACATCTTTAACGGATGAACTTCAAAAGTATTTTGGATTTAAAAATTTTAAACGCCAACAAGAAATCATTATTAAAAATACTTTAGAACAAAAAGACTCTTTCGTTATTATGCCTACTGGTGGGGGTAAATCAATGTGTTACCAACTTCCTGCTTTAGTGAGTGATGGTTGCGCTATTGTTGTATCTCCATTAATTGCATTAATGAAAAATCAAGTTGATGCGATTCGAGGTTTTAATAATGATGATGCTATAGCTCATGTTTTAAACTCTTCACTTTCCAAAAGAGATGTCGCTCAAGTTAAAGAAGATGTAGAGACGGGAAAAACTAAACTTCTTTATGTTGCTCCAGAATCTTTAACTAAAGATGAATATATTGACTTTTTAAAAAATAGAGAAATATCCTTTTATGCTATTGATGAAGCACATTGTATTTCTGAATGGGGCCATGACTTCAGACCAGATTATAGAAATTTAAGAAAAATCATTGAAAATATTGGAAGAGCTCCAATCATCGCGCTTACTGCTACAGCTACCACTAAAGTTAGAGAAGATATTCAAAAAAACTTAGGCATAAGTGACTGTCCTGTATTTTTTGATTCGTTCAATAGGGATAATTTATACTACGATATCCGACCAAAAATTGATGTAGAAAAGGAAATTATAAAATTTATAAAACAAAATGAAGGAAAATCAGGAATTGTATACTGCCTAAGCAGAAAAAAAGTAGAAGAAATAGCCGAAACACTACAGGTTAATGGTATTAATGCACTGCCATATCACGCAGGATTAGAAAATAAAACCAGAATAAAGCATCAAGACGCATTTCTAATGGAAGATGCAGATGTTATTGTAGCTACAATAGCTTTTGGTATGGGTATAGACAAACCAGACATTAGGTATGTGATACATCACGATATTCCAAAAAGTTTAGAAAGCTACTATCAAGAAACAGGACGTGCAGGTCGAGATGGTGGAGAGGGAAATTGCGTTACTTTTTATAGCTATCAAGACATTGAAAAACTAGAAAAGTTTTTACAAGGTAAGCCTGTTGCAGAACAAGAAATTGGCAGGCAACTTATTCTAGAAACTATTTCTTTTGCCGAAACCTCTATGTGTAGAAGAAAATACATCCTACACTACTTTGGAGAAACATTTGATGATGCAAATTGCAACGAAATGTGCGATAATTGTAGACATCCTAAGCCTAAATTTAATGGTGAAGAATATATAATTCGATTATTAGATAGTGTTAAATCCGTAAATGAACGACTAAAAGCTAAAGAGGTAGTTAAAGTTATTGTAGGTGAAAGTAACTCTTTAATCAAACAACATAAATCAGAATCTCTGGACATCTATGGCAAAGGGAAAGATAAAACAAAAGGCTTTTGGCATGCCGTTATTCGTCAATCATTGGTAAAAGGTTTTTTAAGAAAAGAAATAGAAAGTTATGGTATTCTTAAACTCACTGATGAAGGGAAAGAATACACTCAAAAGCCTTATGAAATCTACTTAACCGAAGACCACGACTATGATGCAATAAATGCTAAAAATGCCGCAACAAGCAATCAAAAAGGGGCTGCAGCTGATACTATATTATTTGCTAACCTTAAAGATTTGAGAAAAAAATATGCTAAAGAAAAAGGCTTACCTCCAAATATTATTTTTTCTGAAGCTTCCCTTATAGATATGGCTAATCAATATCCCATAACTACTGATGAACTAGCGCAAATACATGGAGTTGGGCAAGGAAAAGCTAAAAAGTTTGGAGAACCATTCTTGAAATACATCAAACAGTATGTTGAGGACAACGATGTGATAAGACCTGAGGAAATGGTTGTAAAAACGGTAGCTAAACAGTCTAGCAACAAAGTGTATATTATCCAAAGCATAGACAGAAAACTTTCCATTGAAGATATTGCATCTGCCAAAGGGCTTAAAGTAGAAGAATTAATTACAGAAATAGAAACAATTGTAGAATCAGGCACTAAAATCAACCTCAACTACTACCTTGATGAAATTATTGATGAATATCAAGAGGAAGAATTATCTGACTTTTTTAAAAATTCTGAAAGCGCAACCTTTGACGAAGCAAGAAATGAATTTGAAGAAGATGAATATACTGACGAAGAATTGAGACTTTATAGAATAAAATTCATTTCAGATGTGGCAAACTAACTGTTTATAGCTAGCCAACTCATTATTCCAATACTATTTTTTAAAGCCGACTCATCGATATCAAAATAAGCGTTGTGCAAATGTTTTGTCTCTTGATTATTTATACCCACACCTAGTCTATAAAAACAAGCTGGCACATAATGCGAATAATACGAAAAGTCCTCGGCAGTCATTCGTTTTGGAATTTTAATCACATTTTTAGCACCTATGAACTTTTTAGCATTTTCAAAACATAGCTTAGTAAAAGACTCATCATTTTTTAAAAAAGGATAGCCAACTTTAATATCTATTTCACATTTACCACTCATTTCTTGTGCTGTAGAATAACAAATGTCTCTCATAATTTGGTGTGCTTCTTTACGCCATTTTTCATTCATAGCTCTAAAAGTACCTTGTAAACTAACAGTGTCAGGAATAATATTTCCGGCAGAACCGCCTTCTATAAATCCAAGAGAAAATACCGATGGGGTGTCCTTTACTTGATCAAATCTATCGTATAAGGCTGTTATTATTTTACTTGCAATAAGTAAAGGGTTTACCCTACCTTTAGGAAGTGCTGCATGCCCTCCTTTGCCAATTACATCTATATAAATTTCGTCTGCTGAAGCCATAAACATTCCGCCACGCATTCCAATTACACCACTATCAAGCTCAGGCGAAACATGTTGACCAATAATTTTATCAACTTTAGGGTTTTCCAATACACCTTCGGCAATCATTAAAGATGCACCGCCAGGAAATTTTTCTTCACCCGGCTGAAATATTAACTTAATTGTCCCCTCCCATTCCTCATTCAATTCATTGAGGATACGCCCTACTCCTAAAAGCGATGCTGTATGAACATCGTGCCCACAAGCATGCATAACCCCATTATTTTTAGAAGTATAATCTAATTTATTCAATTCCTGAATTGGTAATGCATCTATATCGGCACGTAAAGCAATACATTTAGAATTAGGATTTTTGCCTTTTATAATTCCTAAAACTCCTGTTTCTGCTAATCCAGACGTGAAAGGGATACTATATGCTGTAAGTTTTTGTTGAATATACTCCGATGTCTTGTATTCTTTAAACGAAAGTTCAGGATAGGCATGTAGGTGCCGCCTAATCTCAACAGTATCTTTGAAATAATTTTCGGCAAGAGATTTTATCTTATTTTGAAGATTTTTCATTTACCAAAGATTAGTTTAAAACCACCTATAAGTAGAATAATGCCAAAGACTTTTTTTAGTGTTTTTGCATCAACAATTACCGCCCATTTAGAACTTAGGTAACCACCTATAATAAAAGCCACTGAAATTATTAAGGCATATTTCCAGTCTACAAAACCAGCTTTATGATAATTCCAAGCAGCCAATATTCCAATTGGTGGCAACATAACAGCTAGGCTAGTACCTTGCGCCTGATGTTGAGTCATTCCCAATAAAATCATTAATAAAGGAATGATAATTATTCCACCACCAACACCGATAAATCCACTCAACAATCCTGCTGCTAAACCTATTAAAATTAAAAAAAGTAACGTTATTGTAGACATAGTATAAATTCCTTGCTAAGATATATAAATCAAAATATCTTTGCCTCATGATACATATACAAACTTTCACATTTAACGGCTTTCAAGAAAATACCTACGTTTTGTTTGATGACACTAAAGAATGTGTCATAGTTGACCCTGGTTGCTATGATAAGCATGAACAAGAAATGCTAAATAATTTCGTGACTGAAAATAAGCTAAAGCCTGTCCTTCTAATAAATACACATTGTCACATAGACCACGTCTTAGGCAACCGTTTTGTTGCTGATAAATGGGAGTTGGACTTAGCTATGCATGAATTAGATGTGCCAACACTTAAGTCTGTGAAAGATTATTGTTCAGTGTATGGATTTCACAATTATCAAGAAAGCCCTTTACCCTCTATTTTTTTAAATGAAGGTGAAAAAGTAAAGTTTGGAGAAAGTGAGTTAGATATTCTATATACTCCAGGTCATGCTCCTGGCCATATTGTTCTACACTCTAAAAAGCACGATTTTATAATTGGTGGAGATGTGTTGTTTCAAATGAGTGTAGGAAGAACCGATTTGCCGGGCGGTGATTTTGATACACTAATTGAAAGTATCAAAGAAAAACTTTTACCACTTGATGACAATACCAAAGTTTATTGTGGACATGGTCCGACTACTAATATTGGTTTTGAAAAAGCCAATAACCCTTTTTTGGAAAATTAAAAATCATTCCACTCTCCTTTCATAATCCAAAATAAGTAGATAGTAGGTAAACACCCCAAAAGCATACAGAGCTGCTGTGATATAAAAAATATAAGCGTAGGGCATATCCATACTTTTTAAAAATCTAAATATTTGAGAACTGAAGTACCAGCTACCACTCCAAATAGCAGCAGTTATAGCAGACAAAATTTCTTGATTTTCCTTGCCTACATAATTCATAGTTAGCTCTGAAGTCATAGGGGCAGCCATATTCATTAAAGGTGTACGTATCCAAAAACATAAAATAGCTAATGGTAGAGCCCACCAATACTCCACAAAAAACTCTGTCGTAGCTAAAGCGACTAAAGCTAAAACAGCAATGGACTGAGTAAGTGTAATGCCTTTTTTAAATCCTAATATATCTTTGACCTTTGGAACTAACAAAGCCATAAAAGCGACCAACAAACTAGAACCTCCACCAATTAGAGCAAACTCCGAAGAATCCACGCCAAAATCATGATAGAAAAATAAATTGATGAATGGTATAGTCAAACCAGCACCAATAGATATTATGATAGTTGGTACTATGGCTTTAAATAACAAAGTCCAGTTGTAGGACTTCCATTGAATACCTTTCTTTTCTGCTAGCACATCGTCAGTATTGAGCCGCAATAAGAAAAATACACCAGTAAGCCCCACTAATGAAATAAACAAAAGGATAGTCCCTTCATCAATAGTTCTAAATGAACGACTTAAAATAAATATGATAATACTACAAATAATTGTCCCAAAACTATGTGTAGCGTAATTTAAGGATATGGCATGAGATTGGTTTTCTTTTGAAGTATTTCTCATAATGTAAGGCAAAGTACTGACTTGAAAACATGTAAATACTACACCCCAAAACACAAATAAATAGGGTAGAAAAACAAACATCTGATTACGGATAGCAAGTATCATAGCAATAGCCACCAAAGGAACGCCAATACCTCCTATCATAAAAAAAGGTTTTAGGCGTTTCCCTTTAATGTAAAACCCCAAAGGAAAGGCTAAGACCATTACCGCCAAAAAACGATAGGATATATAGTTGGCTATTTCGGGGTCACTAAAACCCTCTTTGGCTAAATAAATATTTAGTATAAGAAAAAAAGCTGCACCAATAAGCTGAATAAAAAACTCTGCTCTTATCATCAGCAGCACATGCTTTTCTAAGCGTGTATATGAACTTAAAATTTTTCTCAAGCGATTAAACTAAGCATCAACTGTTCCACTTCATCACTCTCCCATTTATCTTCAATGTTAGGAACGTCCATAACTTTCTGCATTAGCTTTTCTTGTTGTTGTCCAATCTCCCATGCTTCAGAATAACGAATAGTGCTAAATGAAACCATAGAGTACAATGGCAACCACTTGTCAGGATATTTTTTGGAAAAATGTAGTTCTATTTTTTTCTGAAGTAAGAATTTAGGATCGGCAGTCTTATCTCGCATCACTATAAAATTGTGCATAGATAAATCTTGAACACCATCACCATCGGGCTTTCGTATTTTAGAATATTCATCAAAACAAGCATTCCAATCTTCGCCATGTTTTTGCATCAATTGGTCTAAAACAAAACAGCCCTCAAAACCCGCATTCATTCCTTGACCATAAAAGGGAACTGTTGCATGAGCAGCATCTCCAATGAGTAACACTTTATCATCGACAGTCCATGGGTTGCAACGCATTATAGCTAATGAGGAGGTAGGATTTTGAAAATATTCTTCTACTAAATTAGGGATTAAATCTAAAGTGTCTGGAAATACTTCTTTGAAAAAACCGTAAACCTGTTGTTCGGTTTGTAAACCGTTAAAGGAATACTCACCTTCATATGGAAAAAATAGTGTGCACGTAAAACTACCGTCCATGTTTGGCAGAGCAATAAGCATATAACTTCCTCTTGGCCAAATGTGTAAGGCATTAACTTCTAATTTGTGTGTGCCATCTGAATTGGCTGGTATTGTTAGCTCTTTATAACCGTGTTCAATATAATGTTGCGAATACTGAAAACGGTCTTGCTTAATCATTTTAGAACGTATCACAGAATATGCTCCATCTGCACCAATAATCATATCAGCATCGACATTTTTCTGATTACCATCATTATGCTCAAAGGTTGCAGATGCTGACTTTAAATCTACATCAATACACTTATAGTTGAAATGCATATTTACATTTTCTTGCTCACCAGCTAAGTTCATCAGCAATTGATTAAGACCACCACGAGATACAGAATAAATAGCCTCACCATCTTGTCCGTACTGTTGGTCAGTAAGAGAACCGTCAACTGCATGCATGACTCTTTTATACATTGGAATAGCCATTTTCTCCACATCTTGATCTACACCAACCGCCTTTAGAGCATTCCAACCTCTAGCAGATAAAGCCAAATTGATAGAACGACCAGCGGATAACTCAACTTTTCTCATATCAGGTCGTCTTTCATAAACCTCAACTTGAAACCCACGCTTGGATAAGTAGATAGCTTCTAAAGAACCTACCAAACCGGCACCAGCAATTGTAACTTTTTTTCTCATGATAATGATTTTTCTATGATTTGACCTAACTGATAAATATCTTCAAATGAATTGTATAATGGAACAGGTGCTAAACGAATAACGTTTGGTTCTCTCCAATCTGCAATAACGCCTTCTTTAGTAATAAAGTCAAACATCGACCTACCCTGACCGTGACATAAAACAGACAATTGACACCCTCTATATCTTTCTTCTTTTGGAGTGATAATCTCTAAATCGCAATTATCGTATCTAGAAGATATATCATTGAATATGAATTCCATATAGTTTGTCAAACGCTTACTTTTAGATACTAGACGAGGTATGCCTACTTCATCAAAAATATCCATACTAGCCTTACAAGGTGCCATCGCAAAAACAGGTGCATTACTCAATTGCCAACCTTGTGCTCCATGCATCGGCACAAAGTTTTTTTCCATCAAAAAACGGCGTTCTTCATCGTGCCCCCACCAACCTGCAAAGCGTGGTAAATTGGAATTATTATCATGCTTTTGATGTACAAAAACACCAGAAACACTACCAGGACCAGCATTCAAATACTTATAAGAACACCAACAGGCAAAATCAACGTTCCAATCGTGTAACTTCAATTCAATATTGCCAACACCATGAGCTAAATCAAAGCCAACATAAGCCCCATAAACATGTGCTTTTTCAGTAATTTTAGCCATATCAAAGACTTGACCACTATAATAATTTACACCGCCCCAAAAGACAAGAGCTAATTCTTCTCCGACTTCTTCAATGGTGGATAATATATCATCTTCTCTTATGTTATGTTCTCCATCACGAGGGGAAACCTCTATAATGGTATCATCTGGCTTTAAGCCGTGAAATTTTACTTGACTTTCAAGCATATATTGGTCTGAAGGAAATGCTTTTGCTTCACAGATAATTTTAGTACGCTTGGACGTTGGCTGATAGAATGAAACCATCATGAGGTGAAGATTTACACTAAGCCCATTCATAGCGACAACCTCCTCCTTATTTGCTCCTACTAATCGAGCAAATGGCTCGGATAATATTTTATGATATGATACCCACGGATTTTTGGCTTCAAAGTGACCTTCAACACCATATTTTGCCCAGTCATCTAACTCCTGCTGAATATATTCTCGTGTGCTTTTTGGCTGTAAACCTAAAGAATTACCAGTAAAATAAAGTGCATCCTTCCCATTAATTTTAGGAAGGTAAAAACGTTGTCTGTAGGCTGACAGCTCATCTTGCTGGTCAGAATCTTGAGCAAATTCTAAAGTGTTTTGCATGATGTTAAATTAGAGGGCTAAGATACCAAAAGCCAATGGGATTATAAAAAGAAGTAAATACATTATTAGACTAACTCCTTCTAACCAAAAAGAGAAGAAGAAATTATTCTTTTCTTGAGAGGATTTAATTATTAAAATACCGCTTATCAAGGAAGTAAGCATAAGTGCTAATAATAGCTGCCACGAAAAATCACCAACAAAAAAGTGAAATATAGAAACCAGTTCGAAGAAAGCAAGACAATAGAGTGCTATCATTTTTGCTTTTTGCTTACCAAAAATTTGAGGAATCGTTTTCAATGACAAATCATCATATTTTAAATCTCTAATATCGAAGGGTATTGTTATCGCCAAAACAAAACTAAATCTACTGATAAAAAGCAATAGGGTGTCAAGACTATAAAATGATTCATTTTCAAGAGTAACAACTGTAACGCTAACTATAGACCAAACTAATGCGATAAGAAATATTTTAGCTCTTGGCAGTTCTCTCAAGGAAATCTTTTGACCTCCTAAAGGAATTATTTTGATTGGATAAGACAAGCTGATGATTGAGGCAGGTATCAAAAAATAAAATGTCGAAAATGATAAACTCAAGGAATAATAAATGGACAGAAATAAGCTAATTATAGTGATTAAAATTATAACTAGTCGATTCTTATTGAGCCAGTCTAGATGTGCTGATTGTTCTTTATTTGGACTAAACCTTACCATACGTTGAAAATTATATGCAAACAAAGTGGAGAAGAATACAAATGGAAATAGATGTGATGAATCGACACCAATAATTATACTAGTACTTTGACAAAGTGCTAGTACACAAAATGATACAAAGACATTACTATAAATAAAAAATTGACCTAATTTTTTCAGTAAATCCACTATTCAAAAATATAGAATATTAGTTCATCAAATTACAACTTCATTTCATATTTTTGTACTCTAAATAATTTAATAATATGAATCAGTTCTCAGAACGCCATATCGGCCCAAGACCAAGCGACCAAGAAAATATGCTTAACAAGATTGGAGTTTCTAATATGAGTGAGCTTATTGACCTTGCTATTCCTCAGGCTATCCGTCTATCAAAGAAAATGGATTTACCTAAAGCTCTTAACGAATCTGAGTTACTTGAACATATGAAAATGTTAGGTAAAAAAAATAAAAATTATAGGTCTTACATTGGCTTAGGCTATTACAATACTAATCTTCCTGGCGTTATACAAAGAAATATATTAGAAAATCCGGGTTGGTATACGGCTTACACGCCATATCAAGCTGAAATTGCACAAGGTAGACTTGAGGCTTTATTGAATTACCAAACAATGGTAACTGAATTGACAGCTATGGAAATTGCTAATGCCTCATTGCTAGACGAAGGGACAGCAGCGGCTGAAGCAATGATAATGCTATTTAATGCTAGATACAAAGACAAGAAAAAAGCCCAAGCTTGTACATTTTTAGTTTCTAAAGATTGCTTTCCTCAAACTATAGATGTTCTTAATACAAGAGCTACTCCAATTGGTATAAAACTTCAAATTGTAGAACATTCTGATTTCATTTTTTCAGATGATGTTTTTGGCATGTTAGTTCAGTATCCTTGCAAATATGGTAACATTGAAAACTATAAAATTTTGGCTCAAGATGCTAAAAACAACAATGTTGGTATTGCTGTAGCAGCCGATTTATTAAGCCTTACTCTTTTAACACCTCCTGGTGAATGGGGAGCAGATGTAGTAGTTGGTACAACACAACGCTTTGGAATTCCTATGGGTTATGGCGGTCCTCACGCGGCCTATTTCGCTACTAAAGAAAGCTATAAAAGAAATATTCCTGGCAGAATTATCGGTGTCACAATTGATACTGAAGGTAATAGAGCATTGAGAATGGCTCTTCAAACAAGAGAACAACACATCAAGCGAGAAAGAGCAACATCTAATATCTGTACTGCTCAAGTATTACTATCAGTTATGGCGGGAATGTATGGTGTATACCATGGCCCAAAACGACTTAAAAATATTGCTAGAAAAATACATAGCTTAGCATGTGTCTTAACTGAAGGTCTAGAGCAATTGGGCTACAAACAAATCAATAAAAATTACTTTGACACTATTTTGGTCAATATAAATGACGTGTCTATTGATACACTAAAAGTATTTGCTGAAGATGCTAAAATGAATTTTAATTACATTGATGATAAACATATTTCTATTTCCATTGACGAAAAAGATGGCCTTCAAAACATCAATGATATTCTAACCGTATTTGCAAAAAGCTGTAATCACTCTGACCCGACCGAATTAATAAAAAATGTACTGAGCGGAAATTATACAGATGCCAATTCGTTTATCCCAAAAGAATTGTACAGAGAAAGCCCATATATGCAACACGAGGTATTCAATACTTACCACAGTGAGACCGAAATGATGCGCTACATTAAACGATTGGAGAACAAAGATTTAGCATTGAATCATTCCATGATACCGCTAGGTTCGTGTACTATGAAACTAAATGCTGCTGCTGAGCTATTTCCTCTAAGTTGGAGTGAATTTAGTAACATACACCCGTTCGCACCAATAAATCAAGCTCGAGGCTATCAAATTATGTTTCACGAACTAGAAGAATCCTTGTGTGAAATTACTGGGTTTGACGGTATGTCTTTACAGCCCAATTCGGGTGCTCAAGGAGAATATGCTGGCTTAATGGTAATAAGAGCATATCATCAAAGTAGAAATGAAAGCAATAGAAACATTTGTCTTATTCCTTCATCAGCACACGGAACAAATCCCGCTTCAGCTACGATGGCTGGTATGAAAGTAGTTGTTACTAAATGCGATGATATGGGTAATATTGACATTGATGATCTAAAAGCAAAAGCAGAAGAACACAGTGAAAATTTAGCTGCCTTGATGATTACCTATCCATCAACACACGGTGTATTTGAAGAATCAATTATTGACGTTACAAATATCATTCATCAACATGGCGGACAAGTATATATGGACGGAGCTAATATGAATGCTCAAGTTGGATTAACAAATCCAGCTATAATTGGAGCTGATGTTTGCCATCTTAATCTTCACAAAACATTTGCCATTCCTCACGGAGGAGGAGGACCAGGAATGGGCCCAATTGGAGTAGTCGAACATCTAAAGCCTTTTTTGCCATCTAACCCAATTATACCAACAGGAGGTGAACAAGCAATTTCTGCAATTTCTGCAGCGCCATGGGGTTCGTCATTAGTATTGTGTATATCTTATGCATACATCAAAATGTTGGGTGAAGAAGGATTAACAAAATCTACTAAAGTAGCTATTCTTAATGCTAACTATATTAAAGAAGAATTGAAAGATGACTACAATATTCTATATACCAACCCTAATAATATGGTAGCTCATGAAATGATATTAGAATGCCGACCATTTAAAGATATTGGAATAGAAGTTACTGACATAGCTAAACGACTTATGGACTATGGATTCCATGCGCCAACAGTCTCTTTTCCTGTTGTTGGAACACTTATGGTTGAACCAACAGAAAGTGAAAGTAAGCAGGAATTAGACAAATTTATTGCAGCTATGAAAGCTATCAGAAATGAAATTAATGCTATTGCAAGCGGAAATTCTGATGCAAAAAATAATGTTTTAAAAAATGCACCTCACACTATTAAGCTAATAGCAAATGATGTCTGGGAAAAACCATATAGTAGACAAGAAGCGGCATTTCCACTTGAATACATATCAGTAAATAAATTTTGGCCAAGTGTTGGTCGCGTTGACGACGCTTTTGGAGATAGAAATTTAGTTTGTTCATGTGAAAGTATTGATTCCTATATCTAAAATCAACAAATACTTTTTAACTAGTATAGGATTTTTTGAAAAAAGAACGTAAATTCGTGTTCAATTAACAGATAATTAAACAACTAATATGAAAAACTTTTATTCAATTTTTGCCTTTTTATTTACAATAAGCAGTGTATTTGCTCAAAATGTAAATAATAATAATTTTAAAATGGCGCAAAAAAAATCTTTAGACAATAATTTACCACCAGCTATTATGTATGCTATGGAACAACGATCAGCAGCTGTTGATTGTGAAAATGAATTTTATTGTGAAAATTTTGAAACCATTACTATCCCGGCGCTTCCAGCAGGAATGTCAACAACAACTTCTGAATCTAATTATTTTATTCCTTTAGGGGGAAGCTCAGTTGAAGTTGATGGCTTTTTTACAGGTAACAGTCAGGATGCTGGTGCAGGTGGATATTGGACTTATCTTGATGAGCATACCACATTTGCTATGACAAATGATGATTCGTGTCTACCAGGAGGTTCTGCTCCAAATGATAATAATAATTGCGATCTTTCTTTTGAAGTTTTAGAACTTCCTGAATTTGATTTCACTGGTCAAGCTGATATGTGGATATTATTTGAGTTCTATCATGATAAAAATTGGGGTGGTGGTGATGCCTCTGTAGAAATTAGTTCTGATGGGGGCACAACATGGAATGATATGAGTGGACCTCTACCAGCAACTCAAGCTTGGCAAGCTGCGGCTTTTGACTTAAGCCAATTTGTAGACTCTACTTCATCTAACGTTAAAATACGTTTTATTTGGTCTGACGGAGGTAGTTGGGCTAGTGGTTTTGCAGTAGATGACATAGTTATCAATCCATTGCCGGATTTTGCATTAAAACTAAATCAAGCTCTTCAGCTATTTCCGAGCTCATATTTTGGTGGAAATTCATATAAAAATGTTCCGCTTGTTCAAGCGCAAACTGCCGGATACACATTTGCAGGATATATTCAAAATATGGGTTTGAATACTCTTGATAGCGCGAGAATTTATGCTTCAATTTCTAGTGAGGGTTTTACATCTCAAAGTAATGGAATTAATACTGAAAGTTTAGATCAGGATACACTATATTGTAGTGATATTTTTACACCATCATCTACAGGTACATATACAGCAGACATTTATTCATCTGACGATAATGGTACAGTATCCTCAACAAATTCAGTGTCTTTTGTGGTATCTGATTATGATTTCGCAAGAGACGATGCAGATTTCGCAGGTGACTACACCGGCGGATCATACGTAAATAATGAAGGTAGTGAACAACGAGGAAATGTTTTTGATATTTATGCGGATGCAATGTTATACGCAATTAAAGTGCGAGCCCATCCCGCAACAACTGACTTTTGTGCGGTAAAAGGAGTAATCAATACAGTAATTCCAAGTGATGATCCTGAAACAGCAACTGAATATGCATTCTTTACTGAAACGCCAGAAATTAATATTGGCGCTCATACAGATGGATGGACTAATCTCATGCTTGACCCTCCGGTTCAACTTTTTGCAGGTGATCTGATTTTAGCAACTATTTCAGCTGCCTACAATAGCGTAGACACTCTTGTAATTGGAACTTGTGGTAACACAGATGTAGGTGAAACAATGCTACAAGATATTGATGGAACACAACCTAATGGAAATCCTGGAGATTGGTATTATACTACTTCTGCTGCTATGGTTCGTTTAAATTTTGACCCTAATGCAACTGGTCCTGCATCAATTGCCTCTTTAAATGAATTTACTAACGATACTAAATTTAATGTATATCCAAATCCAAATAATGGATCATTTAATATTACTATATCTAAATCTAACGTAGATCAGAAGATAGAAATTAAAAATATTTTAGGACAAATTGTGTATTCTCAAGATGCTAGTTATTCAACTGAAAATAACATTAATTTATCTGAACTTGAAAAAGGAATATATTCAATTTCACTTACTAGTATAAATGGAATTACTCCTTCTAAAAAAATAATTATTCAATAATTATAACATAATTACATAAAAAAGCAGGCGTATGTCTGCTTTTTTTGTTAAAACTAAAAATTATGAAATATACTTTATTAATTATAGGAATGGTTTTAAGCAACTATTCCATTGCTCAAGAGAATATTAAATCAATAATGAATATTCCTCAAAAAACAATGAATCAAAATAATCAACAACTTACAATACAAAATTCACTAAATGTTGATAGTGCAGATGTAATTTGGTATGAAGACTTTAGAGAGGGATTGGATGGAAATAACTCCTCATTAAATCCAGCTTGGACTACAAGTGGTAACGATGGAGATGTTTGGGCCCAAGATTTTGATGGCTCCAATGGTGACTATGCAGGAGATACTCCTTATTTATTAGAATCAGAGTCAGCTGATAATGGTTGGATGATTTTTGATGCAGATGGCTCAAATGCCGGATTACCTGTTTCTGCTTACTCTGAAAAACAAGGTCAATTAACCTCTCCATACATTGACTTATCAAATGATTCAAATGTAACCCTAAGCTTCGAACACGCATACAGATGGTGCTGTTTTAGCTCCCATGAATTAGTTGTATCAATTAATGATGGTTCGGGATGGGAATCTGCGCCCAGCTTTCAAGTGAATGAAATAGGCACAGTAAATGTTTTATCAGGAACTGTCAATTTTGAATTAATTATTACAGAAATAGCGGCATTGAAAGATAGTGTTCAAATTCGTTTTGATTGGGCAGTTGGTGAAAATACAGCATCCCACTATTATTGGATGATTGATGATGTGAAAATTATTAAAACACAACCTTACACATCTAATATTTTGAATAGCTTCAGTAATGTACCAAGTGATTATTTTGGAGGAACATCATATCGTGTAATACCACTAGATCAAATTTTAGAAACATCATATTTTTATGGTGGATATATAGAAAATGTAGGCTTTAATACCATTGATAGCTTGAGAGTTCATGCTGAAATTTCTTCTGAAAATTTCACTTCACAGAGTAATGGTATATCACTAGCTTCAAATGATAAAGATACCCTTTTTGTTAATGATGGATTTACTCCAAATCAAGTAGGAACCTATACTGCAGATATTGTTGGTAAGGATGATTTTGGTTATGTTATAACAGATACATTAAGACGAACATTTACTGTTTCTGAATATATCTATGCTAGGGATAATGGGGATAATACAACAAACTATGGAAGATATGGTATTAATTCTGACGGATCAAGACAATATGGAAATGTTTATGATATATATGCAACGAGTACCCTTTATAGTGTACAGGTTCGTTTAGACGAGTCTACAACTCCAAATGCTCAAGGTACAATTAGACTAAATACTGTAGATACAGAAAGTGGAGAAATTAGCTTTCTTGTTGAAACGGAAACTCTTAACCTTGGTGAATTTGCAGGAGATTGGTTTGATGTATCATTTGAACCGCCAGTTATCTTAGATGCTGGGCAAGTTGTTCTGCCAACTGTATTCGCAAACTATAATGGTATAGATACTGTTTTTGTAAATACTTCGGGAAGCAATCCAAATAATAGTGAAAGTTTGGTTCAGGATATAGATGGCATTCAAGAAGGAATAGATCCGGGAACTTGGCTATACACGACATTTGCACCTTGTGTCAGACTAAATTTTGATCCATCTGTTGTAGGAGTTAATGTCGGTATCGCAGAAAACATAAATAAATTTAATATTTTTCCAAATCCAAATAATGGGCATTTTAATGTTCAATTTCAAAAATTAAACTCTGAAAATTTAGTCCTTAATATTTTAAATTTGATTGGACAAGTTGTATACTCTGAAAAAATACAACCAACCAATTCATTAAATATGTCAATAAATCTAAGCCACTTAAGCAAAGGGATTTATAACATAAATATTATTGAAAAAGAAAAGACTCTAAAAACACAAAAAATGATTATTAATTAATAATTTTTAAAAGGCTAGCTCATGCTAGCCTTTTAAATTTATTTTTTTAGTTTCTTAATTAATTTAGAAGCAAAAACAAAATCATTCAATTCTTGAATTTCTGATTTAACTATTGACTCATTATTACCATTCCAAGCTAGCTTACCCTTGAATATGAATGCAATGTTATCGCCAATCTCCATTACCGAATTCATATCATGAGTGTTCACTATAGTTGTAATATTATATTCTTGTGTAATTTCTTGTATCAGATTATCAATCAAAATTGCAGTTTGAGGATCAAGACCAGAATTAGGCTCATCACAAAAAAGATACTTTGGGTTCATAGAGATAGCTCTAGCAATAGCTACTCTTTTCATCATCCCGCCACTTAATTCTGCGGGATACATTTTATTTACATTATTTAAATTCACTCTTTTCAAACAAAAGTTTACTCTATCTGTTTTTTCCTTTTGACTCATTTTTGTAAACATATTTAAAGGAAAAGCAATATTTTCTTCTACATTTAAATAATCAAACAATGCTCCTCCCTGAAAAAGCATTCCGATTTCTTTTCTAAGTTTTCGTCTTGATTTTTTATCCAGCTCATCAATTGATTGATTATTAAATAAGATTTTCCCTGAATCTGGTTTATGTAGACCTACCATACATTTTATCAATGTTGTTTTGCCAGAACCACTAGCACCAATGACAAGATTGGTTTTACCGGATTTAAACGTAAAAGACACATCATCTAAAACCTTATTTTTGCCAAAAGTTTTATTTATATTTTTAACCTCTATCATGCTAGCATTAATTGTGTAAGAATAAAGTTCATTATAAGTATAACTATACAACTGTAAACAACTGATTTAGTGCTTGATTTACCAACTGCCAAAGCACCTCCTTGAGTGTAGTATCCAAAAAAAGATGAAATTGAAGAAATTGCAAAGGCGAAAAAAACTGTCTTTACTATAGCGTAAAATATATAATATGGTTCAAACCAATATATAAGTCCTTGCAGAAATTCTGGCTTACTTATTATTCCTCCTAAAGTTGCCGCTAAAAAACCGCCGAACATTCCAATACCCATGCTAATAATAACTAAAAAAGGAAAAAATAATAACGATGCTATAATTTTAGGCTGAATAATAAAAGCTGCAGAATTTATTCCCATAATTTCTAAAGCATCTATTTGTTCTGAAACCCTCATAGTGCCAATTTCTGATGCAATACTAGATCCTACTTTACCTGCAAGAATAAGTGCAATCATTGTAGGAGAAAATTCTAATATTAACGACTCACGAGTAGCATATCCTATAAGATATTTTGGTATAAAAGGGTTGTCTAATTGTAATCCAGTCTGTATAGTTACTACTGCACCCATAAATAAAGATATAATTGAAACTATTGTTAAGGAATTGAATCCTAACTTTATCATTTCATCTATTAACCTTTTGAAATATACTTTTTTATTTTCTGGACGACTAAATACATTTCCTAACATACTTAGATATAAACCAAAAAGCTTTAAGCTATTAATCATAATACCTCAAAAATAATAATATTTGTATGTGTATCTTAAAAGCATATTAGTATTTTTGAAAATATTTATAAAATTATGTTTTGTAAAAACAAAATTCTAGTTTTTCTTATCTTAACTGTAATATTATTACCCTCTTGCAGTATATTAAAAAAAGATTGTGATTGCCCATCTTTTTCAAAAATAAAGAAAGATCAAACATACATAAATCAATATATCAAATACACTCCAAATAATTTGATTTAAAAAAAACAATAAAATGAGATTTAATTTTTGGACATTTTGCTTAGAAAATCTTGATGCAGCTGGTGCAATAGCAGGATATGTTTCAATATCAATAATTGGATTTACGTTAATTAGTCGCATAGTAAAAAAACGGATAAAGTATAATACAGGAAATTTTAAGCCAAAATGGACACATGCATTAATAGGTTCATTTATGGGAGCAGTTCCTGGATGCGGAGCTACGATAATAGTAGCTACACTATATAAAAATAAAAAAATATCATTTGGAGGATTATTAGCTTCATTTATTAGCACTTTAGGTGAAGGTTCTTTTGTTTTGCTAGGAGCATCTAATGAGGTAGATATATCAGGAAATCTTAAAGCATATGTTATAATCACATTATTTGGATTAATTACAGGATTTATTTTTGGAATCGCTTTTGACATTTTTGGTTTTCAATCAAAAAATAAAAATCAACAAGAAACAATAATTGAAAACAAACATCTCGATAAAGTAAAAGATAATAATTCAATATCATTCATTAAAAAAATTGCATTTTATGTCATAATTATAATGTCAATTTTTTTGGCTCCAGGCTCAATTATGGCTTTTTGGGGGGGAAGTATTAATGTAATTTCAAATATTACTTATTGGGTTTCAATTGGACTTAGTAGTACATGTATCATCTATTTTTTAATTAATAAATTCATGTGTAATCATACAGATTGTTCATATAATGAAGATAATTTAAAATCAACTTTATCTTATGCGATAAATGATATTGCGATGGTTGTATACTATGTTTTTATAGGTTTGTTTATTGCTAATTTTGCTATTGAAATACTTATAGGTCCGGAAAAATTTAATTCGTGGATGACCTCATCAACATATCTAATTATTTTACTAGCTGCAGTTATTGGAGCAATTCCAGGATGTGGTGGAATGATCGCAGTTATTGTTACATACATTACTATTCCGGATTTTCCAATAGCTGCCTTAATAGCGGCAGGAATAGCAACTAGCGGCGATGGAATTTTTGTATTAATTGCAGAAAATAAAAAAGATGGTCTAATTATTTCTATTATAGGATTTATTTTAGCCTTAGTTATTGGATATTTAGCTCTTATTTTTGGTTTTTATTAAAAAATTGAAACAAAGGAGTTAAATTAACTAATCATAAAATTAGAGTGAAAAAAATATTATCATATATTCCAACAAAAGCTTACTTAACGGTTAATCATTGGTTAGAAAAATATAATTGTGAAGTAACAATAAGCTGCCCTAGAAAATCAAAACTTGGAGATTACAGAAGCCCATATAATAATAACAAACATTCAATTAGTGTAAATAAAGATTTAAATAAATATGCATTTTTAATTACTCTCACTCATGAGATTGCACATATGATGATATGGGAAAAGTATAAAAATAACGTCAAGCCTCATGGAAAAGAGTGGAAAGAAATGTTTAAAAAATTAATTTTTGGCATATTACCTTTTTTTCCAATTGAAATACAAAAGTGTTTGGCAATTCATATTAAAAACCCAAAAGCATCTACTTCTTCAGACTATAGACTATCAAAAATACTATTAAAGTATAATAAAAAACCAACTTTGACTATATCTGAGATCCCATGTGGCAGTATCTTTTCTACAAGTAATGGTAAAAAATACATTAAAGAAAAGAAACTTAGAAAACGTTATTGTTGTAAGTCTCTAGAAAATAATAAAATATATCTTTTTAATCCTATAGCAGAAGTACAAATTTGATTTTGTATTTTTGTTGAATAATAGTAAAATTATGAATAATAATAACTACGCTGTTATAATGGCAGGAGGAATTGGTTCTAGATTCTGGCCAATGAGTAGAAGCACATACCCAAAACAATTTTTAGATATTTTAGGTACTGGAGAAACACTAATTCAACAAACCTTCAAGCGCTTATCAAAATCATGTCCAACTGAAAATATTCTAGTTGTTACAAATATTAAATATAAAGAATTGTGTCTAAACCAACTAGATGATATTTTAGAAGATAATATATTGTGTGAGCCTGCAATGAGAAACACTGCCCCTTGCATTGCCTATGCCTCTTTCAAAATAAGTCAAAAAAATCCTGAAGCAAATATTATTGTAGCTCCTTCAGATCACTTAATAAGTAATGAAGATGAATTTTTTAAAATTGTAAATGATTGTTTTAATGTATGTTCACAAAATAATGTTCTCCTTACATTAGGAATTAAGCCCTCAAGACCTGAAACTGGCTATGGATACATACAATTTAAGCAAGAAAATTCCAATTTACATAATAAAATACATATTGTTAAAACATTTACAGAAAAACCAGATAAAGAATTAGCTAAACAATTTTTAGACAGTGGGGACTTTTTATGGAATTCTGGAATTTTTTTCTGGAATGCTAAGGCTATTATACTTGGACTAAGAAAACATTTAAGAGATTTATATGATAGATTTGAAGATGGTATCGAATATTATAATACTAATAAAGAATTAGAGTTTATTAATCGGATTTTTTCAGGTAGTAAAAATATATCTATTGACTACGGTTTAATGGAAAAAGCAGATAATGTATTTGTTTATCCATCTGACTTTGGTTGGAGTGATTTAGGAACATGGGGCTCTTTATATAGTCATCTAAGTCATGACAAAAATAAAAATGGAATTATTGGCAATAATGTTATGACTTATAATTCTAAAAAAAATATTATCAATGTGCCAAATGACAAAGTTGTTGTTGTACAAGGAATGGAAAACTATATCATTATCGACAATAAAGATACTCTTCTGATTTGTAAGAAAGAAGATGAGCAACAAATAAAGAAATTTGTAAATGATATAAAAAGAGACAAAGGGGATGAATATGTTTAATCTATTTCTTTAGACTACCACACATATCTTCAGGACGAACCCACTTATCGAACTCTTCAGCAGTAAGGTATCCTAAATTGATAGACTCTTCTTTTAATGTTGTCCCATTTTGGTGAGCCATCTTAGCAATTTTTGCTGCTTTCTCATAACCTATCTTAGTATTTAGAGCTGTTACCAACATTAAAGAATTATTTAAGTTCTTTTTTAAATTATCGTAATTAGGCTCTATTCCTTCAGCACAATTAATATTAAAAGACACACATGCCTCACCAACTAGTCGAGCTGATTGTAAGATGTTAGCTGCCATCATAGGCTTGAACACATTAAGCTCATAATGACCTTGCATTCCACCAACACCGATAGCTACATCATTACCCATAACCTGAGCACACACCATTGTTAGAGCCTCACATTGTGTAGGATTAACTTTTCCCGGCATTATTGACGAACCGGGCTCATTAGATGGTATTATTATTTCTCCAATTCCACTTCGTGGTCCTGATGCTAGTAGACGTATATCGTTGGCAATTTTATTTAGAGAAACTGCTAATTGTTTCAAAGCATTATGAGACTCCACAATCGCATCATGAGCCGCTAATGCTTCAAATTTATTGTCTGCAGAAACAAATGGCAGCTTTGTAAATTCAGCAATTTTTTTGGAAACAAGATTGGCATAACCTTCTGGAGTATTAATTCCTGTTCCAACAGCAGTGCCCCCAATAGCAAGTTCTGAAAGATGGGCTAAAGTATTTTCAAGTGCTTTTAATCCATAATCTAGCTGAGAAACATATCCAGAAAATTCCTGACCTAACGTTAAAGGTGTAGCGTCCATTAGGTGTGTTCTTCCAATTTTGACTATATGCATAAATGCTCTAGATTTTTCATAAAGAGTTTTTCTCAATAGTTCTACACCTGGAATAGTAGTTTCTAAAATCATTTTATATGCTGCTATATGCATCGCAGTTGGAAAAGTGTCATTTGAAGATTGGGATTTGTTTACATCATCATTAGGATGAATAAATTTAATTTCATCATTTAAACTACCGCCATTCAAAACATGAGCTCGATTAGCTATAACTTCATTAGAATTCATATTAGATTGAGTTCCGGAGCCAGTTTGCCAAATAACTAATGGGAATTCGTGGTCATGCTTACCAAGCACTATCTCATCGCAAACTTCAGAGATCAAATCTCTTTTTTCGATGGAAAGAACACCTAATTCATAATTAGCATGAGCCGCCGCTTTTTTGAGGTATGCAAAACCATAAATTATTTCTAAAGGCATACTTGCTGAATTACCAATCTTAAAGTTTTTTCTAGAGCGTTCGGTTTGAGCACCCCAATACTTTTCGGCAGGCACCTTCACCTCACCTATAGTGTCTTTTTCAATTCTATAGCTCATGATTTTTTTATTAAAACATTAACACTTACTTTTGTACAAAGTTAATTCAAATATTTAAAGATATGTTTATAGGTTTCGTCCTATTTTTAGCTATTGCAGGAATGGCATTTTGGTTACTAACTTTCATTGTTACATTTTTACCTTATTGGATCGGCGTATGGTTTCTCGAGTCATACAAAAATCGTAATTTGACAGAAGACATAGAATAGATTAGTAAAATTCTTTAATCCTTTCCAACGGCCTCCCCAATATAGTGCCCTTTTTACTTTTAATTATGGGTCGTTCAATTAACTTAGGATAGTCGACCATAGCAGCAATAATTTCAGTATCGCTCAAATCTTTTCCTTTGAATTGTTCTTTCCAAATACTTTCATTTTTACGAACAAGATCAATTGGCTTAATAGATAAATCATTAAGTAAAACAATTAATTCTTCTGTTGACAATAAGTCTTTCAAATATTCTATAACTCTAATTTTATATGACTTTTCTTCTAAAAAAGATAAGGCTTCTCTACTCTTTCTACATCTAGGATTATGATAAATTATTACTTCCATAATTTTATTTTTGACCAAATTCCATTAAATACGCTTTGATAAAATCATTGATTTCACCATCAAGAACAGCTTGGGTATTGGATGTTTCATATTCTGTTCTTAAATCCTTAACCATTTTGTAGGGATGCAAAACATAGTTTCTAATTTGAGAACCCCATTCTATTTTTTTCTTGCTACCTTCAATCTTATCTCTTTCAGATTGTCTTTTACGTAATTCTATCTCATATAATTGTGATTTTAATAATTGCATAGCTTTCTCTTTATTTTCTAGTTGAGAACGGGTTTCTGAATTTGTAACTATAATTCCAGTAGGAGCATGCTTTAATCGAACAGCTGTTTCAATTTTATTTACACCCTGACCGCCGGCTCCACCAGCACGAAAAGTGTCCCAACTTATATCAGAAGGGTTGATATCTATTTCTATGGATT
>CEVR01172492.1_pt1 | contig 23308 bp, 17 predicted proteins | sample 356541 | NCBI WGS metagenome assembly CEVR01 (sample SAMEA2623734, study PRJEB7988) | marine metagenome | isolation source: saline water (ENVO:00002010), including
TGACATTAAATATAGTAGTATTGTTAAAATCTGCAGTTTTATTTTTACTTAAACCCCCAAATAAATAATTTGCATTTACTCCAAAAAATAATGTTTTATGCAACTTTAAGGAAGTTCCTAAATAATATTTACTTAACCCACCATTTCCTGTAGAAGAAATTGAAACAGTGTCTTCTAAACCAGAATACAACGAATCATAATCTAAATGATATCCTACAGAACTATATGGAAGCAAACCAGAACTTACTGAAATATATTGAGTTAAAGGAAATCCTATTGCTAAATGACTAAAACTTGTACTGCTTTCTCTTTGTGATTTGTCATACGTCGTAAATCTATGAGAAGAAGAAGATAGGGCAGTTGACAACAAAAAGGATTTCGGTTGGAAAGAAGAATAAGTAGCAGGATTCTCAGAATTTATAGAGTTAGAGTTAAAATATACTACCGAAGCACCTCCTAAAGCAGATTGTTGAGGAGAAACAGACCCACTTAATGACCCTAATCCAAATCTGGAATAAGGTGAATTTGTTGAGATTTGGGAAATAGAGGCAAAACTAACAAAGACACTTATAACTAGATATATATATTTTATCTTATGCATTATATTTTAAAATTTCATTAAGTCCCTTAAGGACAAGGTTTCGGTCTGCAAATATGCTATTTTTTAATTCCTTTTCAAAGAAAAACGTATCTCCTCCTGTCACAATAACGAACAAATCCTCATTTTCTTTCTTTAAATCATCAATAATTGTATTTACTTCTGACAAAACTCCTTGTTGTACTCCTGATACTATAGATTCATTTGTATTCTGACCAATAACCTTACTTTCCAGATTAATACACAATTTTGGGAGTTTTGCAGTAAATTCATGTAAAGATCTATATCTCATTTTAAGCCCTGGAGAGATTCTACCGCCATGGTAAACTTTGTTTTTATCTATAAAATCCATTGTAATACACGATCCCGCATCAATTACTAAAACATCTTTATTGGGATAAAGAACGGAACAAGCAACAGCATTTGCAATTCTATCATTCCCTAAAGTTTCTGGAGTGTGGTAGTTTAACTTAATGGGGAAATTTGTTTTATAACTTAATATAATAGGGTTAACCCCAAGATTCCAATCTGTTTCTTCTCTAACGGAAGATACAATTACAGACTTCACTTTCTTTGTAGATATCATCTGATTTATTAACACAAAATCAACCACTGAAGATTTTTCTATATCAATTAATAAATCTTCATTAAAGATTGCGTATTTAACTAGGGTATTTCCTATGTCTATTATTAAATTCATCAATATAAATACAGCCTCAAATTTACAAATGTTTTATTTCTTATATAAAGGTTATAAAATATTTCTCAAAATAAAAAATTAAGTTACATTTGCAATCCAAAATAAGTTGGTGCTATAGCTCAGTTGGTAGAGCAAAGGACTGAAAATCCTTGTGTCCCTAGTTCGAATCTTGGTAGCACCACTTTTTAAAGATTCCTTGATATCAAGGAATCTTTTTTATTATATATTCATAATACTTTGAATAAAGTATTTATTTATAAAAAATATTGAGCATATTTTTTATCACTTTTTGGAATTTCTACTCTAATTGACTATCACCTTTTCAGTAAGTTGCTCTATAAACTATCGCTATTATTCAGGGGATACTAAAAGATTATTTTGTAGATTTGCTATCATAGTATTTGTCATATGCTTAGAATAATAACAGCATTCTTTTGTTTTTTAATTTCATTCTCTTGTGTTTCTCAATGCATTCCAGATACACTGTATCAAGATTCCACAGCAAATATTTGGCCTACAAGTGGATTTCCTGATGCTATAGTAGGGGTTAATTATTCACAAACCTGGACTATGAAAATTCCTTCCACATTACTTGAAGCGGCATTAGGAGATACGTCTTTTGTTACAATAGATACATTAGGACAATCAATTTATATTGGGGATTGGGTGGTAGACAGTGTTGTTACAATTGATGTGTTAAATACTCCACCTGGAATGAGTGTAGACTGCAATACTCCCAATTGTGCTTTCCCGGGAGGGAGTGTGGCGTGTGCAGAAATAAATGGAACACCTACAATACCAGATTGGTACAACTTACAAATTATCTCTAATTTATACTCACATGGAGTCGTAACTGTCAATGTTGGAGGAGTTCCTTTAACACTGCCTGTAAGTGTTAATTATTTTGAACAGTTTGGATATTATGATACAGTTAGTAGATATATGATAACAGTAAATCAAACCTCTTCAGTATTTGATTTGAAATCTGAATTAGAAATAACTGGAGTTTCTAATAAAGATAATTCTATTTACTTAGAAATTTCAGATTTTATCTCTGAAGATTTTGAGTTACAAATTACAGATGTGGTAGGAAGAACTATTTACCAAGGAATTATCTCAACAAATATAGGCAGTAACACATATATACTCAATCAAAATCTAGAAGAGGGGATTTATATAATTTCACTTTATAATAAAAATAGAAATCTTTCACAAAAGATTTATCTTTCTTCTAACTAAATGAAAACAGTTGTTTTTCTTTTTGGTTTTGTAATATGTTATTCTACTGTTTTTGCTCAACAATTTAAAGGAAAGATAATAGATAAAGATGGAAAGGGAATCCATAAAGTAAATATTTCAGTTTCTGGAATAAGTAAACTTTCTTCTAATTCCTTTTCTAATTCTTTTGGAAAATTTAACTTGGAACTCTCTGAAGGGAAGTATAAAATCTCTTTTAATCATATTAATTTTAAAATAAAAACTATTGAAGTTAATATCTCTGAAAAAGAAATAATAAGGAAAAATATTGTATTAGAGAGAAATATTCATCTACTAGATGATATTGAAATCATTGAACAGAAAAAAGAAAAAACAATAACAGATGTTCTATCTGTAAATATTATTGATGCAAAGAAATTTCAAGAAGAATCAAATATAGATTTATCTGATATTGTTCAACGATTTTCTGGTATCACACTTACTGATAACCAAATTAGTATAAGAGGAGGTTCTGGGTGGAATGCTATGGCAGGAAGTCGAGTTTTAGTGCTGATAGATGATATACCTCTTCTTTCTGGCGATATGGGACAAATCCCTTGGGATTTAATTCCTATTGAAAATATTGATCAGATTGAAGTTACTAAAGGGGCTACATCTGCAATTTATGGCTCTTCCGCTATGAATGGAGTAATTAATGTTAAAACAAAAACTGCAAATCATAAACTCATTTCTCAACATCCATTTATGGGTCATACTAAAATAAGCAGTATGTTTGGGAGATATGATAACCCAAATAATATAAATATAAAATGGTGGAATGGTTCCAGAAAGTTTTATTCTTCAGATATTTTACACTCTAATATTATTGGAAACACATCTATAAGTTTAGTTTTAAACCATTTTAAAGATGAAGGATATAGATTTCTTGAAGAAAGCAATAGAAGTCAAATATCAATAAACCTTTTACATAACTCTGAAAAAGTAGAGGGACTATTATATGGTGTAAATGGTACTTTTATGAAACAAAATGTTGGGCATTTTCTTCTTTGGGAAAGTTATAATCAAGCATATATACCTATAGATAGTAATTTATATCAAACACACTCCACATTATTTCATATAGATCCGTTCCTAAATTTTACAACACAAAATGGTAAACATATAGTTAAAAGTCGGTTTATGAGAATTGGATTAGATAATAGCACAAATGAGGAAGATACAGGCAAAGATTTATTTTCAGAAACCTACTATCTTAATTATAAATACAAAGGGTGGTCAGATTATTTATCATCTAATCTAATTATTGGAGCAACAATAAATGATGTGTTTTCATATTCAGAAGTTTTTAACGGAGAAAATAGAAGTAACTCTCAATCTTTATATACAATCTTGGAAAGACAAAATAATAACACAACAATTTCTATAGGAAGTAGATATGAATTCATAAAAATTAAATCAGAAAAAGAATTTGAATTAGAAAATGGGAACCTTGTAAACGACTTTAAAATTAGCTACCCATTATTTTATGCTGGAGTTAAACATACATTAAATGTAAACAATAACTTCAGAACCTATTTTGGACAAGGAGTTAGGTTTCCTAGTATTGCTGAAATGTCTGCTTCAACTAGTGTTCATGGAGGAACATACATTTATCCGAACCTTGCTTTAAAACCAGAGAGTGGATGGAGTTTTGAGAGTGCGTATCATTTCAATAAAAAGATTAAGAAATTTTTAATTGATTTCGACATTGCTTACTTTTTAATGAAATACAAAAACATGATGGAATTCAGCTTTGCACAATGGGGAACGGAATACGATATAGATCACGCTTACGGTCTTGGTTTTAAAACAGTAAACATAGGACAAACACAAATTGAAGGTATAGAAACAGAAATAAATTCTTCATATAATATGAGTACACATTTAAAATCTACTATTTCTATAGGATACACTTATATGCATCCTATTTCTTTAACACCAGACTCTGTATATGCACAAACAAGTAATCTGGGTGTAATACAGGATATAACTTTTAACAATAGCAGTTCCGATACAAGCATCTTAAAATATAGATACCAACACTTATTAAAATGTTCAGCCGAATTACACTATAAGAAAATTAGTACAGAAATTAGGATTATGTATAATGATTATATGAGAAATATTGATAAAATATTTACAACCGCATTAGTAAATGATGGAATTTATTATAACGATACTATTCAAATTCAACCTCCGATTATCCCTGGAATTAATGAATCGAGAGAAAACAATAAAAATGGAGATTTGTTAATAGACTTTAATTTTGGAGTTCAATTACATAAATTTGCAAAACTTAATTTTATAATTAATAATGTAATGAATTCTGAAATATTAACAAGACCAACAGATTTACAAGCTCCTAGAAGATTTTTAATCAAATTAAATCTCTCTATATAAGAATGAAAAACCAAATAAATCTATTATTAATAAGTATTATTTTATCTTGCGTTACATCTACAGATGATAATACTGATATTGTAAATGAAAAACAAAATCCTGAAATAATGGAAGAAAATAGAAATAACACAGATGACTCAATAATCATACAAGAGAAAAAAAAATTGCTCACAGGAAGATATGATCCTAAACTACATCCTGAGTTTGATGTTTTAGATAATATATACCACACAAAACCTGAAATGTATCTACATAAAGGAACGATTAATGCTTTTATTAAAATGAGAACACAAGCTCAAAAAGACGGAATATCTTTAATAATTGTATCCGGAACAAGAAATTTCTATTCACAAAAATCTATTTGGGAAAGAAAATACACACAAAACAAAAAAAATGGATTAACTAACCGAGAAAATATCAGAAAGATTATGTTATGGAGTTCTATGCCTTCTACATCAAGACACCACTGGGGAACAGATATAGATATTAACGGGTTCGACACATACTTTAACGGAACTAATGAGAAAGCAAACAAAGAATACGAGTGGTTACAAAACAATGCTCACAAATTTGGATTCTGCCAAGTATATTCAGAAAAGAAAGAAGGAGGGAGAATAACAGGATATAATGAAGAGAAATGGCACTGGTCATATATGCCTATTGCTAATCAATTATTAGAAGATTATAAAAAACTAATTACTTACTCTGACATTAACGATTTCTCTGCTTCTGAACTAGCAAAGGAACTAAACATAATTGAAGAATATGTTCTTGGAATATCACCAACATGTAAATAAAAAAATCTTATTTTTATAGTTATTTTATTATAATCATGTCTGTGAATACATGATCTCCATTCTCTATCTGGACTATATAATTAGAAGATTTTAATTTACTAATATCTATTATATCATTATAAACTCCTCTAGTATACACTAAAGACTTATATACTACCTCACCTAAAATATTTGTAATCGTTAAAGTATAATTGTCAGGAGTTACTCCTGTTAAATCTAAGTTTATTACACCATTGGTAGGATTAGGGTAAATCGAAATTTTACCATCAAAAACATTTTCTTCTATTGATGTAACAATAGCAAAATTCATCCTTATCATAGGAGCTCTTGAAAGCCAATACCAAGAACCATAAGTTTGTGAACCTGTTAAACATCCATTCTTTTGAATATAACAAGTAGTAGGATAAGTATATTGAGACATGCCTAATAAAGAGGTGTCAAGTGGGTTTGCATACGCTCCAATTGCAGCCATATAGGTACCAGGAACAAGAGTGTAATCATCGTCAAATGAAACTGTTGTCCATGCTCCTAAATCAGACGAGGTAAGAGTATAGTCATCTGATTGAACAAGATATATCTTGTCATTAGAAGCATCAATTTCATATAAAACAGCATATATCTGAGCACCAGCTATAGAATTATCAGTTATAAATACTGACAATGAAGATAAATCATCTTGTTCATAGACATCAAAATATGATCCTATTATCATACCACCGCAACTTCGTCCAAGTCCATATTGTTGGTTTTCTGTTCCGTTATCTCTAGCATAAATATTTTCTGTCACACTAAAAGATCCACCCATTGTATCAGAAATTGTATCTATTGAAGAAGCCCAGGTAGAAAAATTATATTGATCTATTGTAGTTGGAGTGAATTTATTCTGCCCTACAAAAATAATTGTATCTTGCGGGGTAAGCAAACTATCTGCTGAAGTAGTGGTAAAGACATTACTTCCTGAACTATTCACAACTTCAACATTAATATGTGAAGTCTGATCTAGAGCTCCTAAATTTGTTACAATCCCCTCAAAAGTAAAGGGATTAGCTTCCGCTTGATTTAATGGGACCATAGTATAATCTAATCCAAATCCGTTTGTAGTAGGTGTTGTGTACCATCCGCCATGCGTAACCTCTGTTAAATCTAACTTATTGTCTGGAGTTTCTACAATCTTTATATCATCAATCATCCAGAAATAGCATCTAGCATTCCAACCAACTTTTATATATGCTGTAGGAGAATTTCCTGCAACAGAAGATATATTTAAACTTAAATATTCTGGATCTGCAGAAGCTTGATTGTTTGTAGCGTTTCCTTGCACATTATAAGTTGTCCAAGTTACACTATCAGTACTAATAGAAACTGTTAAATTAATACTATTATTAAATCTGAATGAATGTTCAAACTCCAAACTAACATTTGGAAATCCGGTTAAGTCAATTGCTGAAGTTGTAAAATAAGACTCAAGATAATAATATGTATTTCCTGATGGTTGTCCAGCATTCCAGTGATTTGCAGAATCAATATCTGATATGAGGAACCCATTTGCTGCAGTAGTTGAATTAATTGCAGGAGCTGCAGATAACCCTTGATTAGTATTCCAATAACCCCAAGATCCAACAGTAGAATACTTCCATGGACATTCTGCTGTATTTCCAGGCAGTGAACCAGTATTTCCAGCTCCAGTATTATTTGTATATGTACTCCACCCCGCAGGGAAACCTCCCCCAAAATCTTCTGACCAAATTACAACTGCACTTTTATCAGCTCTAATGTCGTTTTTTATAATCTTTGATGAATTAATACAATCCTCTTGATTTTCTTGAGCAATAATACATACGGAAAAAAAGATAAAAGTTAAAAATAAAAGTTTTTTCATAATACATTGATTTAATTAGCTAACAAACATAAGGAAAATTTGGGTAAAAAAAAAGCCTGATTTTTTTTCAGGCCTTTTTTTAGTAAGATATAAAAAATCTATTCAATTATGATTTTTCTACTTGTTGATGTGTTTTCATTTTTTACATTTAACATATAAACCCCTTTAGAAAGATTAGTTAAATCAAGTACATCTGAATAAGTATGAATGACTGATCGTACTTCAGAATAAACTTCCTCTCCTAAAATATTGTCAACTGAGATAGAATAAGTTCCGTCATTAACATTTACTAAATCTATATTGAATTTTCCATCACTTGGATTCGGGTATACTGAAAAAGTTCCATCAAATAAATCTTCATCGATTGATACAGGGGGAGCTGTAACATCACCAAGATTCATTCTGATAAGTAACGGGCTAGAAGTTGAATACCAATATCCAAAACCTCCTGATCCAATATCACAACCATTGTCTTGAACAAAACTTAATGTATTATCATTGGAAGACGAGCTAATTAATGACGTGTCTACAGGGTTGGCATATCCTTGAACTGCTGCAATATAAGTCGTTCCAGCATAAACATCCAAAGGGTCTGAGAATGCAACTGTAACCCATGAATCAATATCCGATTGTGTTAAAGTATAATCATCAGATTGTCCAAGATAAATTGGTGCATATGGTGTAACCATAGGGTCAATCTCATATAATAGTACTGCAATATTAGCTCCTGCTACCGACTGATCATTTACATGAAATGAAATAGACGTTACTTGATCGTTTACGTACATATCAAAAGCATTCCCTAAGGATTGTCCTCCACAACTTCTTCCTAAATAATATCCTCCACCTGCATTTGCACCGTCAGAATCCCAATCAAAATCAACTGCGTAGACACTATCTGTAACCACAGTTCCTCTACCAATAGTATCTGTTGTTGGGAAGGAATCAGAAGTGACCCAATATTCTATTTGGTGATAACCTAGAGTAGAAGGGGTGAAAGTTGGCGTAACTAATGTATCGTTTGCCATGACATTTAATGTTATAGGATTTGAATATGTAGAAAACACTGAAGTTCCTCCATTTTGAACATCAATATGCATTGTAACATTTGTTTGTGCAGAAGAACCATTATTTGCAACAACCGCCTCAAATCGGTAAGGATTTACCTGAGCTTGATTGATTGGGTTGAAAGTATAATCAATTCCTAAATCTCCAGTAGACTGGTAACCTACCCACCAACCACCAAATGTTTCACTAGAAAGATCTATTAAATGAGCAGGGGTTTCCATTAACTCTATATCATCAATCATCCAAAAATAATAACCATTATAAATTGTATTATACAATATTGTTCCATCGTATATGAACTGAATCATTACATTTGAATTACCCGCTATATTCTGAGGGAATCTAACCATAACCTGATAATCGCTTTCAGTTCTTTCATTTACCTCAATTTCTGGGTGAACCTCAACAGTATCTGTAAAAGTAATCCCCCCATCAATACTAAAAGCAACTTTTGCAATACCAGTATATTCTCTATAAAAAGAATTGAAAACCATTGTGACATCAGTATACATCGAACAATCTATTGAATCTGTTGTTAGTGTTCCAACATGTCCAGTTGGTGCACCTCCAGTAATACTATTACATGGATATTGTCCTGCTCCAAAATTTCCAGCAGTTCCACCATTATCATAATAATCAGAATCGAAAATTACAAAACCATTACTAGCAGTTGGAGATTGAATAGGTCCATTGGTACCAGCATAGGCTCCTTGCGAACCAGTAGAAACATTAGGTGTTGTATTTGCTCCTCTATAAACCCAAGGTGCAGATATTACTGGTGGAGTTGGAGTAGACCCATTATTCCAAGTAGCAGGAATTCCTCCACTAAAGTCTTCCGACCAAAATGGAGTTGCTTTCGTTCCATTTGGATCAAAATTTAAATGTGATTTTAATGTTCTTGTACTTACATCTGTTGGTTCTGGAAATGCATTATCAGCGATTTGTGAAAATGTAATTACTGAAACCATCATCAGTGAAGCAAATGTGTAAAATTTTTTCATGGTATTAATTTTAAATTATTTAGTCAGCTAACTTACCAAAATTTTAGAAATAAAAAAAGCCTGTTGTCACAGGCTTTTAAAATCTATCTTATATATCAAATTATTCTAAAATAATTTTCCCCGATAATCTCATATCAGAATTTGAAACTTCTAACAAGTACACGCCCTTATCTAAATCAGATATATCTATAACTTCAGTTGAAAAACCATTTACAACTGTAGACAACATCTCTTTTCCTAATATATCTGTAACTACAATATTATATATGTCGGTTGTATGATTCAACTCAATTTTAAATACTCCAGATGTAGGATTTGGATGAACATTAATAATGTTCATTACTTGATTTTCTTCTATACTCACAGAATATGGATCAAAATTCATTCGAATCATAGGTGTTTCAGAAGTAGTATACCAATATCCAAATCCACCTGAACCTATATCACATCCATTATCTTGTATATAACAACTACCTTGTGATTCTCCTGAAACACTCACCAAGAAGGTATCCACAGGATTAGCGTACCCGCCAACAGCAGCAACATACCCTGTGCCTGAATATACCATCTCTCCACCATCAAAAGGAATCGTTATCCAATTTCCTAAATCAGCTGCAGTTAAAATATAATCATCAGATTGTGATAAATAGATTGGATCTCCAGCAGCATCATCCTCATATAATATTACATATACTGGTGTTCCGACAATAGATTGATCATCAATATGAATCTGAAGAGAGTAAAGAGTTTCATCTGCATACATATCGTATTTCACACCTAAAATCTGACCACCACACGACCTTCCAACTCTCCAAGCTCCATCCGGAATATCATTATCTCTTGCATAAACATAATCTGTGACAGTCATATCTAATGAAACTGTAGAGGTAGAAGTAGAATCTCCTGTCCCCCACATTTCAACAGTGTAAGTACCTGTACTTGTTGGTGAAAATGTACTATTTGTAGCAAAAGTATCTTGAGGATAATTAACATCTAATAATAATGTATTAGAAACATCTGTATATACTAGGGTTCCCGAACCATCTGTCACTTCAGCAGATAAGTATGAGTTTTGAGGAGCTATACCAGCGTTTCTTAATACTGCTTCAAAAGCATATGGGTTATTAGTAAGCTGAGATAATGGCTTTAAAGTGTAATCATAACCATCTCCACCAGCATTTACATAATTAACCCACCATCCACCTTGTACCTCTTCAGAAATATTCATGGCATTATCTGGTATTTCAGATATCGTAACATCATCCACTGCCCAATACCAAGCCCAATAATCATTATCAAAATAATAAAACTGAACCATCACAGAATCTTGATCTCCAGCAATAGAAGAAATATTTATCACCTCATTTTGTGGGTTATTAGAATTCTGATTATTTGGATATCCATTTGCATCTGTCATATCAAACTGAGTCCATGTATTACCTCCATCTGCAGAGACTCTAACTGATCTAGTATCCTGCCACCATCGGTAATTATGAGAGAAGGTTAATTGAACATATGGCCAGCCTGTAAGGTCAATCATAGGGGATGTTGCAGTACATTCAACAGGAGTACCATCACCATCTCCACCACCAGTTGCATCGGAATTAATAAACAAATATCCATTTGATGCGGTTGTAGAATTAAATGGAGATAATGCAGTAACAGGAATTGCAGCAGGATCCATTTCTAAACTCCAATCTATTGGAGGGATGGAAGTATTTGCTAAAGTCCAAGTTGTAATGTCGGAACAATCATCAGACCAAATAACAGTCGCAGCTGAATTGGAATTAGAGATATTAGTAATAGAATTAGTTGTAGCTTTCGAAACTGATCGGAAGTCTTTTTTCGTTAGTTCTAAGTTAGTCGTTTGTGCAAACGCTGAACTAAAGAACATAAATACACACATAATTGAGTAAAGTTTTTTCATAAGTTAATATTTTAAAAAATTCAGATAGCTAACTTACAAAAAAATAACACAAAAAAACCCGGTAAAAACCGGGTTTTTAAAATAATTAATATTTAATCTTACTCAATAATAATTTTCTCAGAAAAAGCAGATTCTGAATTTGAAATCTCTAAAATATAAACTCCTTTATCAAATGAAGATAAGTCAATTCTTTCTGAAAATAAAGTAGTTAATTCCTTTGTAGAAGTATAAACCTCTTGGCCTAAAACATTTGTTACAGATATTTTATAATCATCTGCTTTTATATTATTTAACTCAACTATAAATACTCCTGTAGTAGGATTTGGATATACATTAAACTCTCCAGAAACTACATTGTCAGTAGATAAAGCTGCGGGATCAAAACTCATTCTAATCATTGGGATGTCAGAAATCCAGTACCAAGCACCAAAACCTGCAGAACCAAGATCACACCCATTATCTTGAATCCAGCAAGTAGCTCCTTGAGATTCTCCAGAAACATTAACCTTAAATGTATCTAGTGGAGAAGCGTATCCTCCAACTGCAGCTAAATAAGAAGTTCCTGCAAATAAATCTTGTCCACCATCAAAAGGAACTGTAATCCAATTATCAATATCATTAGCTGTTAAAATATAATCATCAGATTGAGATAGATATACAGGATCTGAATTTGGATCCGTAGAATTTTCATATAAAGCAACATACAATGGTGTTCCTACAACAGATTCATCATCAATATGAACTTGTAAAGCGTAGAGTGTTTCGTTAGTGTAAATATCAAGTGAAGTACCTAAAACCATTCCTCCACAATCTCTAGCTACTCTCCATGTACCAGCTGGCTGATTCCAATCTCTAGCATATACATCATCATTTACTACAGTCATAAGAATAGCTGTGTCAGTCATTACAGAATCACCTGTACCCCATAATCTTATCTCATAAACACCATTAACAGAAGGAGTAAAAGTATTATTACATACAAACGTATCTACTGCATTAGACATGTCTAACAAGATAGAGTTAGACATTGAACTAAAGACTGAGATACCTTGATCGTTCAATACCTCTGCATTTAAAATCATATTCTGTGGAGCTACTCCATCATTGTGTAAAACAGCCTCAAAAGAATAAGGATTTATAGCAATCTGAGAATTAGTATTAAAAGTATAATCAAATCCTGCTAATGCACCTCCAGCTACATTTATATAATTTACCCACCAACCACCTTGTACTGCATCTGTAATTGAAGCGGCATTGTTTGGTGTTTCAGAAAGAGATACATCATCTAACATCCAAGCGTAGTCCCACTGTCCTTCATACCTAAAACGAATCCATACAGTAGTTTGATTCCCAGCGGTTGAAGAAATGTTTATCGAAGCAAATTCAGGGTTTGCTGAACCATCATTTACATCTAAATCTACATGCATTTCATATCTATCCCAATTTACATTATCATTACTTACTTCAACAAAAACAGAATCTTGAAATTTTCTGTGATAAGTTTCCACATTCAGATTAACATACTGATATTGGGAACAATCAATAGAATTATTAAAAGTCAGACTTGCGTCTTGAACATTTGACGCAGAAGTAGCTAGTGCATCGGAATCATACATTGCAAATCCGTTAGCAGCTGTAGTTGAAGCTATAGCTCCCATTCCATTAGAAAATCCTCCCGATGGAGCAGCGGTACCAATTACCCAGTTTTGAGCTCCATTGTGCGCGTAATCCGTCATCGTCCATAAAGAAGCATCAGAAAAATCATCCTGCCAAAATGGCGGTGCTTTAGAATCTTCTTGAGAAGATGTATAGTGGTGAAACTTTGATGATTTTAAACTCATTTCTGAGTTTCTTACATCATTTTGTTGAGCAAAAGAAGCAACTGCTATTCCTATTGTACAAAGTGATAAATAAAATTTTTTCATAATTGTTTTTTGTTTTTTAAAAATTGTAAGCAAATATAAGTATTAAAATACACTTATATAGTGTCGGAAGAAACAAATATCATCTATTCAACATAGTCTGAAATCGGAGCACAAGTACAATGTAAGTTTCTGTCTCCATAAGCGTCGTCGACTCTCCTAACGGAAGGCCAAAATTTGTTGTTCTTTACAAAAGACAATGGAAATACTGCCTTCTCTCTGGAATAATCCTTATCCCAATGAGAATTTATAACAGACTGCATGGTATGAGGAGAATTCTTCAGAACATTATTTTTCTCATCTACCTTTCCATCAATAACATCATTTATCTCTTGCTTTATTGAATTCATTGTATCAATAAATCTTTCTAACTCCGCCATAGATTCACTCTCGGTTGGTTCTATCATTAACGTACCTGCTACAGGAAACGAAACAGTTGGTGCATGAAAACCATAATCCATTAATCTTTTTGCTATATCAGTTACTTCTACACCACTAGTTTTATATTCTCTAAAGTCTACAATCATTTCATGTGCCACCCTACCTGTATCAGAAGTATATAAAATTGAAAAATTCTTTTCTAACTGAGTTTTTAGATAATTAGCATTTAAAATTGCTACTTCTGTAGCCTTTCTCAATCCTTCAGACCCTAACATTTTTATATAGGCATAAGAGATAGTAAGCACCAATGAAGAACCCCAAGGAGCAGAAGAAATTGCTGCAATAGAATTTTCTCCTCCAGTACTAACAATTGGATTAGATGGTAAAAATTCTTTTAGATGTTTTACTACTCCAATCGGCCCCATACCAGGACCACCTCCACCATGAGGAATAGCAAATGTTTTGTGCAGATTTAAATGACATACATCGGCTCCAATTTTAGCAGGGTTAGTTAGTCCTACTTGAGCATTCATGTTTGCTCCATCCATATAAACTTGACCTCCATTCTTATGAATTATGTTGGTAATTTCCATTACACTTTCCTCAAACACCCCGTGTGTAGAAGGATATGTAATCATCAAACAGGATAGGTTCTCTGAATATTCTCTCGCTTTTTCTCTTAAAGATTCAACATCAATATTTCCATTGTCATCACAAGGAGTTACCACAACCTTCATTCCCGCCAATACTGCAGAAGCAGGATTTGTTCCATGTGCAGAAGAAGGAATTAAACAAATATTTCTATGATGATCTCCTCTGCTTTTATGATATTCTCTTATCACCATTAATCCCGCGTATTCTCCTTGAGCTCCCGAATTTGGCTGTAAACTCATTGCGTCAAATCCAGTTATTTCACATAACATTTCTTCTAACTCATGAAACATTATATGATAACCTCTTGCTTGGTGAGATGGAACAAATGGATGAAGATTACCAAGCTCCATCCAACTTAACGGTAATAATTCAGATGCAGCATTTAATTTCATAGTACAACTCCCAAGAGAAATCATAGAATGAGTTAAAGATAAATCTTTATTCTCTAATCTTTTAATATACCTCATCATTTCTGTTTCGGAATGATAAGAATTAAACACCTCATTTTGTAAATACTCTGATGTTCTATACAGATTCTCAGGAATTCTATTGTACGCTTCATTATAATTCCCTTTTAATACTTCATCAATTAAGTTTTTTGAGTCAGAATGGTTACAACTTTTTGCAAATACATCCAGAATATCATTAATGTTACTTATATCATCCTTCTCATCTAAGCTAATTGATAATGTTTTTTCATCAATATAATTAAAGTTTATTTTAGCATCTTCCGCATAAGTATTTACGTTTTCCATAGATACATTACCTACATTTATTAAAATGGTATCAAAATAGGTTTTGTTGATCTGTTTGTAACCTAATTGAGTTAATCCTTCAGAAAGTTTTGAGGTTAAAGAATGTATTTTTTTACCGATTGACCTTAATCCTTTAGGTCCATGAAACACTCCATACATAGAAGCCATGACCGCTAACAATACTTGTGCAGTACATATATTAGAAGTAGCTTTTTCTCTTTTAATGTGTTGTTCTCTTGTTTGAAGAGCCATTCTTAACGCTCTATTTCCATCAACATCTCTTGTTACTCCTACAATTCTTCCAGGGATATTTCTTTTATATTTTTCATGAGTCGCAAAATAAGCTGCATGAGGGCCACCGTATCCCATTGGAATACCAAATCTTTGGGAGGTACCAATCACTACATCTGCTCCCCACTCACCTGGAGGAGTAAGAATAGAAAGACTAAGCAAATCTGCTGCTACAGCTACTCCAGCCTCATAAGATTTTGCTTTATTAACAATTTCAGAATAATCTAATACTTCTCCATATTTAGCAGGATATTGTAATAATATCCCAAAAAAATCTTGTGATAAAACAACAGTATTATAGTCCCCTATCACTAACTCAATTCCTAGCGGCTCTGCTCTTGTTTTTAGCACATCAATTGTTTGAGGGTAACAAAGTTCTGATATAAAAAACTTATTTGAACCTGATTTCTTTTTTACCCTACTCATCGTATTATACAACATGCACATTGATTCGGCAGCTGCTGTACCTTCATCTAATAATGAGGAATTTGATATTTCCATTCCAGTCAAATCGCAAACCATTGTCTGAAAATTTAACAGGGCTTCTAATCTCCCCTGGGCTATCTCCGCCTGATAAGGCGTATAAGCGGTATACCAACTTGGATTTTCTAATATATTTCTTTGAATGACAGGAGGTAGAATAGTGTTAAAATAACCCATCCCTATATAAGATCTATAATTTTTATTCTTTTTAGCAAGTGAATACATGTGTTCCAAAAAACGGCTTTCGCTTAAGGCTTTTGGTAAATCTAACTCATTTTCTAACCTAATAGAGGAAGGTATAGTTTGTTCTATTAATTCTTCAAGAGATTGTACTCCAATATCAGTCAACATTTTCTTTAGATCCTCTTTTACTATTCCATTATGCCTTTCAGAGAAATTATTCATATTAATAAATTAAATTTTTAATAGTGCAAAATTAAGCATTGAAATTCTAATAAAGTCAATTGTTAATAAAAAATCATACTTTTGAAACATGAATGGAGTAAAAAGTATTTTTAATCATTTAATCAATTCAAATATTTTTGTTGCTACCTGTATTATTGTTCTAGCATTAAGCTCTCAAATTCTTTTAGAAAGTAAGAATGGTTATATTAATGTTTTTGTGTTTTTCGCAACAATTTTTACATATAATTTTCAACGAATAGTTCGAATAAAAAATGGGATTGCTCATAAAAGAAAAGAATGGTTATTGAATAATCTTGCTTTTATTTATTCTTTAATTACCTTCTCTGGTTTTATTAGTTTATTTTTCTTTTTTCAGTTTAAACCAAACACACAAATTCTTATATTAACTACAGGAATTATCTCTGTTTTATACCCTTTTGGTTTAAGAAAAATTCCTTTCTTAAAAATATTTATTATTTCATCTATCTGGACCATTAGTAGTATGGGATTGCTAATTTCAGAAAATAACCTTCCGTTAAATTCAAATACTATTTTACAACTTTTTTCTAGATTTTTATTTGTGTTTGCAATAACAATACCATTTGATATTCGAGATGTAAAATACGACAAGAATAATATAAAAACAATCCCCGTTTTATTAGGTACTTTTTTTTCCAGACTTATTGCAATTCTTTCATTAATTGCTTTGAAAATTATTTCTTTTTATCAACATCTGTATTATAATTTGAGTGTTAATATATTGATCGCAATAATTCTTTGTTGCTGTTTTTCTAGTGTTTTAATTATTAAATCTGACGAAAATAAAGATGATTTCTATTTCTCATTTTGGATAGAATCTTTAAGTATTTTCTTCTATCTCTTTTTAATGATTTCTCTTTTCATTTAAATTCAGATTGCTTACTTTTACAACTTTATAATATTTTAATTTGATGTCAGAAAAAATTTCATCCCTACATTATATAAATTACTTAGATTTAGATAAAATACTAGATGCTCAACACCCTGTAAGTAAAGAAAAAGGAGGCGAGGCACATGAGGAAATGTTATTTATTATTATCCATCAAACTTACGAATTGTGGTTCAAGCAAATATTACATGAAGTAAAATCCATAATGAATCTTTTTAAAGAAGACAAGGTAGACGAATCTTCAATGGGAATAATTGTCGGAAGAATGGATAGGGTAAATAAAATAATGACGACCTTAGTAGGGCAACTAGATATTTTGGAGACTATGACTTCTTTAGACTTCCTAGATTTTCGTCATTACCTTTCACCTGCGTCTGGGTTTCAATCCCATCAATTCCGAAAGTTAGAGGTTACATTGGGCTTAAAAATTAAGAAAAGACATCAATTTGGAGGATGTCCTTATCACTCCCAATTTGAAGGAGATAAGAAAGAAGAGATTTTAAATTTAGAAGAAAATCAATCCTTATTTACTTTAGTAGAAAAATGGTTAGAACGTATTCCATTTTTGAATATGGATGGATTTGATTTTACTTCAAAATATGAGCAGTCTGTAAATCAGATGTTAGATAAAGAGATTACAGGAATTAAAGAGGCAAATTTAACAGATAGTGATATAGAGATTAGAATTCGTATGATTGAGGAAAATAAAAAGTATTTTGAAAGAGTACTCTCTGAGACAGAACATAATAAAGCAATGGAAGAAGGAGAAACTTCTCTTTCATACAAGGCAACAATGTCCTCACTGCTGATAAATTTATATAGAGATGAACCAATATTACATTTGCCTTATCAATTTTTAAGAAGCTTAGTAGAGCTGGATCATAAAATCTCAACGTGGCGTTTTAGACATGTTCAGATGGTTGAGAAAATGCTAGGACAAAAAATTGGAACTGGAGGAAGTTCGGGACAGGGATATCTAAAGGAAACAGTAGACAAACACAAACTATTTACGGATCTGGCAAATATTTCCACTCTTATGATTTCTCGTTCCTACTTACCAGAACTTCCTCAAAACATAAAAGATACTTTAGGATTTAATTATACAAAATAATGAACTTAGACTTAAAAAATAAAAATGCAATTGTATGTGGAAGTACCCAGGGAATTGGAGAGGCTTCTGCAATAGAATTAGCAAAATTGGGAGCAAATATTACTCTAATTGCAAGAAATGAAAGTAAATTATTAAATGTTTTAAACGAATTAGACAAATCTCAAGGACAAGTACATTCCTTTCTTTGTATTGATTTTTCGGACTCTAAAAAACTAAAAGAAGAAGTAAATTTATTAGAAGGTAGTTATCATATTTTAGTAAACAATACTGGAGGACCTGCAGGAGGTCCGATTACTGAAGCAAATACCGATTCTTTTGAAAATGCCTTTAGAATGCATTTAGTAAACAATCAGATTTTAGTGCAAAAAGTTGTAGAAAATATGAAGGCGGAAGGATATGGAAGAATTGTAAATATTATTTCTACTTCTGTAAAAGCTCCCATACCTGGTTTGGGAGTATCTAACACCATTAGAGCTGCAGTTGCGAATTGGTCCAAAACTTTATCTATAGAGCTAGGAGCGTATGGTATTACCGTAAATAATGTGCTGCCAGGATTTACAAATACGAACAGGCTAAAAAGTCTAATTGCAACGAAAGCAGAAGTGCAAGGGAAATCTGAAGAAGAAATTTCAAATGAAATGAAATCAACAGTTCCTGCCGCAAGATTTGGAACAGCAAATGAAGTAGCAAACGCAGTGGTATTTTTATGTACTCCTGCAGCTTCTTACATAAATGGAATTAATGTGCCTGTAGATGGAGGAAGAACTAAAAGTTTATAAAGTGGAGAAAATTTTAAACTATATTAATGGACAGTTGGTATCACCAATAAATGGCAAGTATTTAGACAATTTCAACCCTTCTAATGGTGAAGTTTATTCCTTAATTCCGGATTCTAGGAAAGAAGATATTGATATAGCTGTAGCATCTGCAAAAGAAGCTTTTAAAACTTGGAGTAAAACACCAAAGCAACAACGTTCAGACATCCTAATGACACTAGCTGATACGATTGAAAAGTATTCTGATGAATTGATAAAAGCAGAAAGTAAAGATAATGGAAAGCCAGAAACTTTAGCTGCACATGTAGATATCCCAAGAGCACCTGCCAACATCCGATTTTTTGCAGGAGCAATCTTACACGATAGTTCAAAAATGCACGAAATGGACGGAACTGCAATCAACTATACTTTGCGTCAACCAGTTGGAGTAGCAGCTTGTATTTCTCCTTGGAATTTACCTTTGTATTTGCTTACTTGGAAAATTGCCCCTGCACTTGCTTCAGGAAATACTGTAGTTGCAAAACCCTCCGAAATTACTCCTATGACTGCTTATTTGTTTAGTAAAATATGCATAGAGGCAGGATTACCTAAAGGAGTTTTAAATATTGTTCATGGATTGGGGAGTAGAACTGGAGATCCGCTTACCACACACCCGGACACTCCTATCGTTTCCTTTACTGGAGGTACAGTTACCGGAAAACACATTGCAACTGTTACAGCTCCGATGTTTAAGAAACTTTCTTTAGAGTTAGGTGGTAAAAATCCAAATATTGTATTTGCAGATGCAGATTTTGACAAAGCGGTAAGTTTTGCCTCTCGAGCTGCATTTACTAATCAGGGACAAATATGTTTATGTGGTTCCCGATTATTTGTACAAGAAGAAATTTACGAAAAGTTTAGAGATGCACTTGTAAAAAAAGCTGCTAAATTAAAAGTTGGGGACCCGAAAAATGTAAACACTAATTTGGGAGCGGTGGTTTCTAAAGAACATATGGAAAAGATTTTGAGTAAAATAGAATTAGCGAAACAACTAGGTGGTAAAATACTTTTAGGTGGAGAACGAGCAGTCTTAGAAGGAGATCTAAAAGAAGGATATTATGTTCAACCTACAATTATTGAAGGACTTTCTTCTGAATGTGAAGTAAATCAAGAAGAAATATTTGGACCTGTGGTGAGTATTATTCCTTTTAAAACCGAGGAGGAAGTAATTGAAATGGCTAATTCTACTAAATATGGATTATCCGCCTCTATCTTTACAGAAAATGTAAGTAGAGCACATAGAGTTGCTGCAGAAATTGACTCTGGAGTGGTATGGATTAACACTTGGCTATTGAGAGATTTAAGAATTCCATTTGGAGGGATGAAGAACTCAGGGTTAGGTAGAGAAGGAGGTTTTAAATCCTTACATTTTTTTACAGAACCTAAAAATGTATGTGTTAAAATTTAGAAATGCAAATTCAAACAAATTCACATATTCAACTTGTAGAAGCGGAGGATATTCGTCCTTTACGACATAAAATGCTACGAAAAGGAAAAGAGTTTTCTAGTACTTCCTACAAAAGAGATGATGAGAAAGACACATTTCATTTAGGAGTTTTTGTAGAAAATCAGATTGTAAGCTGCGCTACGTTCTATCCTCAGAATACAGATAAAGCACATGCTAAAAACGCATATCGATTGAGAGGAATGGCTACTGACATAAATTATTCCCGTAATGGATATGGAATGAAAATAATGACAGAAGCATTTAATATTTTAAAAAATAGAAATTGTGATTTAATATGGTGCAATGCTCGTCTTATTGCTTTTCCTTTTTATCAATATGTCGGATTCGAAGCGAAAGGAGATTTGTTTGATATTTCAGACATAGGACCACATTATTATATGTATAAAAGAATAAAATAAATGAATGGAGAAAAATTTAATTCAGATAGAGCTCCTGGGGCAGTAGGTTTATATCCTCATGCTAGAAAAATAGGTAATTTCTTATATTTATCTGGAGTGGGGCCTAGAAAAGCAGGAGAAACACATATTCCCGGAGTAATATTGAATGAACTTGGAGAGATTGAAAGTTATGATATTGCAACTCAATGTCATTCTGTATTCCAGAATATTCGTTTCATCTTAGAAGACGCAGGTTCTTCTTGGGATAATATTGTTGATATTCAGGTTTTCCTTACCAATATGAAAGATGATTTCAAAACCTATAATAAAATTTATGCAGATTATTTTAAAGATAATCAACCATGCAGAACCACTATTGAAATAAAAAGTTTACCTACACCTATAGCAATAGAATTAAAAGTAATAGCAACTATTTAAAAAAAAAATGGAAATAAAAAAACCTTTTAACTTACACAAATGGATTGATGAGAATAGACATTTACTAAAACCTCCTGTAGGAAATAAAAATTTATATGTAGAATCAGAAGATTACATTGTTATGATAGTGGCTGGCCCTAACGCAAGAAAAGATTATCATTACAATGAGACAGAAGAATTATTCTATCAGATAGAAGGAGATATAATTGTAAAAACTCAACAAGAAGGGAAGTTAGTTCAATATGAAATTAAAGAAGGAGAGATGTTTCTTTTACCTCCAAAAATACCACATTCACCAGTTAGATCAGAAGGGTCAATAGGATTAGTAATTGAAAGAAAAAGAAATGAGCAACACAAGGATGGTTTAATGTGGTTTTCTGACACCGCAAATGAGCTGTTATACGAGGAATATTTTCACTTAACAAATGTAGAAAAAGATTTTATACCTGTATTTAAAAGATTTTATTCCAATGAAAAACTAAGAACTTGTCCTCAAACAGGGGAAATTATGGAGGTTGATAAAAAATATACAGATGAGTAAAATTGTATTATGCGAATAAATGCACACGGACATATACTACCTGAACCTGCTCAGATTCCAAATTTCATGAAAGAAAAGAAACTTTTTTCGGTTGATAAAGATAAGAAGTTTATGAGGCAAGGAGATTGGTCTAGACCAATTAGTGGTACAGGTTTTTTTATTCAAGAGAAAATAGAATGGATGGAACAACATAATATCGACCATGCTGTTATGTTATGTCTTTCACAGTTATATTGTAATGGTTGGGAAGAACAAGATTGTGCTGACGCAATACGTTTTCAAAATGATTTCAACGCCTCTATTCAAAGTAATTTTCCAAGGAAATTTACCTGTGGATTTGTAGTTCAACCATTATATATAGATCACGCTCTTAAAGAAATTGACAGATGTGTAAACGAATTCGGTCTAAAATTACTGTGTCTACCAACTCATTTTTTAAATGCAAATAGTGAATGGTCATCTGTCGCTGAAGAAGAGGTTGACCCTATTTTTGAATTAGCTGATAAATACGGATTAGCCTTACAAATTCATCCATACGATGGAGAGAAAATGATTGCTTTAAAAAACCAATACTGGAGATTTCATTTAATTTGGATGATGGCTCAATGTGCTGACACATTGCATATTTTTGCTCTTAGAGATTTACCAAATAGATATCCAAATTTACGAACGAGCTTTGCACATGGAGGAATGCTAGGAATAGCTAATTATGGAAGAAGAATTCAAGGATTTGATGGTCGACCAGATATTTTTGACAAATTACATGATCCTAGAAAAACATTAGGACACAAAAATCTATACTTCGACACATTAGTACATGATGCACATACTTTAGAATTATTAAAGAAGCGCGTTGGAGTTAGTCAAATAATAATGGGATTAGACGACCCTTATCCATTGGGTGAAATTGAAGGTGTAGGAACCTCATATCCAGGAAGAGTTTTAGATTATGCTATAGAAACAGGAATAGTGACAAATCAGGAGGGAAAAGACATATGGTGTAAAAATGTTTTAGAATGGTTAGGATTGAAAAAAGAAAATATTACTCAATGAAAGGTAAATTTGAAATAGGTTCTAGTGAATATTCTGTTGATTTCTCAGAAAAATATGAT
>CEVR01011527.1_pt1 | contig 23297 bp, 12 predicted proteins | sample 356541 | NCBI WGS metagenome assembly CEVR01 (sample SAMEA2623734, study PRJEB7988) | marine metagenome | isolation source: saline water (ENVO:00002010), including
AGTTTCTCATCAACCTCTTCACGAGTCCATGAAAGACGTAGAGAGTTCTGGCTCATTTCAAGTCCTGATGTTGCAACACCTCCAGCGTTACTTGCCTTACCTGGAGCGAAGAGGACACCGTTCTTCTGGAAGACTTCGACAGCTTCTGGGGTACAAGGCATGTTTGCACCTTCTGCAACAGCCATGACCTTGTTGTCAACGAGCATTTGTGCTTCTGCACCATTCAATTCGTTTTGAGTTGCACAAGGTAGAGCAACGTCGACGTTGACTCCCCAAAGACCGTTTGGTGTTGGTTCAGGAGCGGAAGCGGTGAATGTAACGCCATCAAATTGCGCAGCATATTCAGAGATACGTCCACGTCGATTATTCTTGAGATCCATAATCCAAGCCAACTTTTCTCGGTCAATACCAGCAGGGTCGTGGATGAATCCACTGGAGTCAGACATGGTGACAGGCTTGCCACCAAGGTCGAGAACCTTCTCACAAGCGAATTGTGCTACGTTTCCAGAACCTGAAATCGATACGAGCTTTCCTTCAAAAGACTGCCCTTGAGCAGCAAGCATTTCACGAGCGAAGTAAACAAGTCCGTATCCAGTTGCCTCTGGTCGAATAAGTGAGCCACCATAGGAACGTCCTTTACCAGTTAGAACACCTGCTTGGAATTCGTTGCGGAGTTTGCGGTACATCCCGTACATGTAGCCAATTTCTCGACCACCGACACCAATGTCACCTGCAGGAACGTCACAATCTTGTCCAATGTGACGCCATAGTTCCATCATGAAGGATTGGCAGAAGCGCATAACTTCGGCATCGCTTTTGCCCTTTGGATTAAAGTCGGAGCCACCCTTTCCGCCACCCATTGGAAGGCCGGTAAGGCTATTCTTGAAGATCTGCTCGAATGCGAGAAACTTGAGGATTGAAGCGTTGACTGATGGGTGGAATCGAAGTCCACCCTTGTATGGTCCAATCGCACCATTGAATTGAATTCTGAATCCACGGTTAACATGTTCGTTACCGTTGTCATCAACCCAAGGAACTCGGAAGTGGATAAGACGCTCAGGTTCAACAACCCGCTTGACCATGTCAACATACTCTGGATGACGTTCCAAAGCAGGACCTAGACTTTCAAGAACCTCCCATACTGCCTGATGAAACTCAGGTTGTTCAGGATCACGGGCGACTACTGCATCATAGATTTCTTTGACGATTTGCATAAGGGGTTTCCACCTTGAGCCTCTCGACCCGCAAAGTGTTTCTAATGGTTGCCATTGAATGAGTACCCATAATGTAGGTTTCAGAAGCCTTACAGAGGACACACGGTCATGAATCGTTCAAGTCGCTCGATGCGTCGCTGACCTTGATCATCAACTTCTGCCATAGCATGGATTGCTTCCTCGATCATTGCATGTTGATCCGGTTGAATCGAGAGCAATCGACGAAGATGATCTAGTAATGCCCATTCATCTTCAGTAATCACTTCATCATCAAGAGCTGCAATCAATGCAGACTGATAGGTTGAGACTGTACCCATTGTCAATTCGATCTCTTCAGATCCATCAAATGGATTCATCTCTTCACCACGAACAATCGAAAGGCAAAGTGCAGTGTCACTGGGTTGTACTCCAAGAGTGGTTGCTAGAATTCTTAGAATAGTTGCTTCATCATCGGTGACAATCGAATCTTCGAGAGCAGTTTCAGCTAATTGTAGATAGAGGCGATTCGCGGCAGTGTCTGCGAGCATAAACGTTGGACTGAGCGACAGGATTTAGACTTAATCGTTTGATTTCGCTGTATTACAATTGTCATACATTTTGCAATACAGTTATATGCTGCGTATCACTACCATGGATTACGAGGGAGCAAAATGAGCGGCCAAAGCACACTTGTATCGATTCGACTCGATGCAGACACTTTGCAAGGTTTGGACATGCTCGTTGGTGAAAACGGTTTGAACAACCGATCCGATGTCATACGACTTGCAATACAACAATTGCTTAACGGTCAAGCAAAACTTCCAGGAATGAAGAGTGTTCGAATTCCTCTTGGCCGACAAATGGAACTTCAACTCGCCTCTCTATACGAGTTGTACGGAATTTCTCATGAACAAGCAGCCTCAGAAGGCTTGCAACTTTACATCGATAAGAAGGTCGAGAAACTTGACCAACAGAACATACTCACTGATGCCGTAGCAAAATCAGTTGCTGCGACACAACCAAGCAAGGAATACCACGAATGAAAAAGCGGTGAGAGCAGAGAGGGGATGGGAATGATTTGGCACGAAGAAGATAACACGCTTCCTAAGGCCACCTTCAATGCGGTGCAAGATCGGTCCAACTTGCACGGCTTAGCTACCTTGCGGATTCGTGCCCGTCGTGCACTACGTGACCAATGTGGCCCCCAACACCACAACCCCCACACCCCCCCGGATGACGGCCGGGGGGACTCTGATTCCACACCAGTCTCTTGACGGTGGAAACCCCACACGTGTCGCGGGCCCCACTCCACGGCACACTTGACAACAATCAGCGAATGCTTTCGACACGAATCCTTTAGAGGGGTCGTCATTGTTCTCCTATTATGTCAGGCCAAGAATCCTCCGCATTTACGGAAGAGATTCGCTATCTTGCTCATGAGCAGGCCCGGCCTGGGCAACTCGAAATGATCCATGATAGCCTTGCTGCACTCCGTGCAGGAGGACATCATCTTGCAGCAGCACCCACAGGTATTGGAAAAACTGCTGCAGCATTAGCAGCAGCAATTGATGCTGCTAGGACCGCGAACGGGCCTCGTACTATTTTCTTCCTTACTTCTAGGCAAAGCCAACACAAGATCGTTGTCGATACAGTTCGTCAAATCAATGCTAGAAGACCACCGGAAGAGAAGGTGCGCCTTGTGGATATGGTCGGTCAAGCAAGTATGTGCGTCCAGCCATTTGCCAAAGAGACTCCTGCATTATTTTCGCTCCTATGTAATCAAGCACGTTCAACGCGTAGTTGCAAACCATACCTAACTCAAGCACCAGGGTTACGTCAAAGAATTCTCTCTGACCCGCTACATGTTGACGAACTGGTTCAAATGGCACAAACGCATTCAGAACATGGCGTTCCTACACTAACATGCCCGTGGAAAGCAGCACGAGAGTCTGTATCATCTGCTGACGTTTTCGTTGGTGATTACAATCACCTCTTCGTCGATGCTGTCCGTGAAGCATCATTGAATGCAATGGAGGTTGACTTATCGGATTTGATCGTCATTGTCGATGAAGCCCACAACCTTCCCGATAGGATTCGAATGGGAATGGAACGTCGTTTCACCCCAACGGTCATACGTAATGCGACGATTGATCTTGAAGAATATACGGAAACAATTGTCGAAGCTGCTGCTTCACTCGGAACGAATGGTCTTATTCTCCAATCGTCTCTGGCTTCTTGGGCACTAAGTGTCATGAAAGTCTGTCGTGGTCGGATGAGTGATTTGTTCAGAGATCTACTCACTGAACCTGCTGAATTCGAGGAACGTCGCGTAGATGTTGAACGTTTGAGAAACATCTTCCTAGCATCTTGTGATGAGGTTGAAGGAAAGATTGGTCAACAACAACTTCAACCTGAGCAAGATGGTGCCATAGAATCTCCTGGAGAAGGTCTCGATCGATTGAAGATTCTTCGAGATGTTCTTCTCGATGTTGAAATTAAAGTTGATACTGATGAAGAAAATCCAAACATCGATATCGATGCTCACCGAATCGGACATCTTCTCGAGGATATGCTAAGGTTTGGCGAGAGTACTGCTCTCGTCTACGTCCATGATGCAAAAGGAAAGGAGGGGCGTATTATATCCCATCTTCTCGATCCTGGTTTAGTTTCTGGGCCAGTTCTCAAGAAATGCGCTGGAAGTATCCTCATGTCAGGTACACTTTACCCTCCAAAGATGTATGCTGATCTGCTGGGTATTGGTCAAGCAAAAACGACCAGCCGACAATATGAGTCTCCCTTCGCAAGTCAACGTCGTCCAATCGTTGTTGCGAAGGATGTGACCACTCGCTACAAGGATAGAACCTATGAGAACACCCAACGGATTCGAGCTCACATCCAGGCTCTTTGTGATTCATCACCGGGCCATGTAGCTGTATTCACCCCGTCCTATTCAATGCTCAATGAGTACATTGGAGAGGGGCAGTTCCATGGAGTTGTCGTCCGAATGGAAGACCGAACTTGGTCAAAGCAAGATGTTGATCAATTACTGGATGTGCTCGAAGATGCTAAACAGGCAGGAAGGCGGATTCTTTTGTCCGGAGTCTTCGGTGGACGATTGTCCGAAGGCATTGATTATCACAATGGTTTACTGGATGCAGTTGCATGTATAGGTATTCCAAACCCACCTCCATCGATCCATCAAAAGGCATTACGAGCCTACATTGAGGAACGTTTTGGTCGAGCTAATGCATGGCGTTATGCATCAACCCAACCAGCCATCAATTCGATTCTTCAAGCCATGGGCCGTCCTATTCGGAGTATTGCAGACCGTGCACTGGTACTTCTTCTTGACAAACGAAATACCGATCGAACTTACATCGAATGTTATCCAAGGGATATTCGAATGAATACGACAACTGAACCTGAAACGACTAAATCCTTTGCACGTCGATTCTTTTCTCGGGTCCATCGACAATCCGAAGGTTCATCATAATCAAGCAGGAGGAGAAGTCATGAGCGAGTGGAAGCGTCTAGCCCTAACAGAAGAGGAATCTGGTGCTGAAAAGCAACAACATCTCTCATCACCACCCCAATTGTTGCATCAAGAGTTTCATCAATCCGCTGATCATATTCACGAAGTTCGAGATATGCACACTCATGTTCTCGTTCAAGCGGGTATGATTCCAGAAACCAACCTTGCTGATGTCAATCCTTCACAACGACTTGACTGGGTTCTGCAAGAATTGCATGGAATGCGCAATCCAGATGGACTAACGATTCCAATGATGGGTGTTTCGGCAGAAGATGTTGAAATCAATATCATGAGCACTGATTCAGAGACCAATGTGAAGGTCACAATACGTGAAGAAGGTCATGAACCGTTCGAACGAGTTCTACCCCTTACAGGCGAGAATCTAGACGTTCAGGCTCATTTTGTTAATGGGCAATTGCGTCTTCGTTGGTAAGAATCAGTACTTCTTGTAATTGAGTTCTGTGATCATCTTGTCCAATGCACCCTGTGCGGACTGCTGATGGGAAGGACCCAACTCCTCTCGACTGTAACGAGCCATCTCGAACATGTTGTCAAGAGATTCTAGTGCTTCATCACTAATTCCAGGGGTTGCCTGACGGATTGCAACTTCAAACTCACGAACTGTTTCGAAATCTCGGCGGAGAAGACCACGTGTTTGCAAAGTTGCACAGAGGTTCTGATAACAATTGAAAATCGATTCACGAATCGCATCACCTGCTGCGAGAAGTTCCGCTGTATATTCAAAGACTTCAGACATCTCGGAAAGTAATTCGTTTTGTACTCGACGACGATACACGACAGTTCCAAGAGCTATTGCAGCAGCGAGGAATACCATTACAACGTAGGTCCAAGCACTCACTTCAGAAGCTTCAGCTTCAAACTCATAGTTTGGAGTAAAGCCTGCCTGACGTACACTCTCGAATTCAGCAAGCGTTTGCTCAGAGAGTCTTGGATCAGTAATGATGACATCCAAACTGACTTGTCCGAATGTCGAAGCATCCCCATACGGTGGGTCGTTGTTGAACTCAAATTTTGCAATTCCATCAGAATCAGTGACCCGTGTCATCGCACCAAGTTGTGATCCATTTCCAGCGTAAAGATAGAATTCCACAGCAATACCTGAAAGGGCTGCTGAAGTATCTTCGGCAACAATCGTAACTCGACCATCGACCTTCTCGTCAACATTCTCTTCTATCTTGTCAACGAAGATTTCAATTTCAGCATTGACCTTGATATAAATCGGATGAGATTCTGAGGCTCCATTGATGTAGCGAGAAGAATCTCGTGGAACGTCAAGGCTGATGAATTGAGCTCCTGGTACTAACTCTTTTGGAGAGGTTGCAACAATTGTGAAGTTACCAACATTCCAATCGACCGTTATGCCTTCGAAACAAACCGCACCTTCGAAGTTGTTAACACAATTCGATCCATTTCCAACGTAAACTACGATGTTTTCGAACACTTCGCCAATTCCACCAACTTCGGCAACACTTCCTGTTAATCGGATTGGATTAGACGGATCAGAACGTACTGATTGAGTCGAAGAGGTCTCATCGATAGTGATAATGATGTTCGACCAAACCGTAACAGTTCCGTTGGTCAATGTACTCAAGTGCTCTTGTGTACCTTCAAAGACAACTTGTATGGAGTGTCCGTTTCCTCGTTCAAGGTCCATGCTTGCATAGACTTGACCTGAGAACGTTCCATCAGCAGCTGTGGTTACAGTTGATACATATTGTCCATCGAGATAGACGAGGACGTTTTCGTCACCAATTCCATCCTGATCGACGGTATCGATGTCATACAAACGTCCGGAGAAAGTCCAGAAGTCGCCACGGGTAGCATCGGTTCCATCATCGAATTCAAGTGTCATTGCAGAACGATGTGCTAAGAAGAAGCTCTGATTTGCTGAACCTTCACGATAGTATCCTTGAGCGATGACGTTTGCTTCAAGCAAGTTGTCACCGAAATTAAAGAACTCCTGTACGGTCCATTCATACGAGTAAGTTCCATCTGCTCCCGTAGTAACTTGAGTCAAAACGAATCCATCGACTTCTAGTTCAACAATATGGCCTTCAATAGGTTGTAACTGGTTGTCTAGAACACTTCCTGTAATCGTCGTTGTATCTGTTACAGCAAGTGGAGAAGGAACCGAAACGGTGACTAGGATTGGACTGAAGACAGACCATGTTCCACCAGCTTCACTTGGAAGATAGAACACAGTTCCATTAAATCGTGTATCCAATGAAACAGGACCTAGTTCTGCATCCGCAGGAACAGGAATAACCGCTGTGAAGAGACCTGTTGCATCGGTCGATACATTGGTCATCCAAACGCCATCAAGATAGATGTCGATACTGAGATTCTGCAACGGGTTGTCAACAACATCCAGCAAGCGACCTTGGACAGTCATCGTCTCTTCTCTGTTGACTTCACCGGTAGGTGTAATCAGCAGAATTTGGGTTGGAACACTGACATTGAAATCGACGGTTGCACTACTTGGCATGTAAAATTCAGGATCGACTGAATCGCCGATTCCAACTGGATCTACCCAATCGCGACCACCGGTGAATCGAACTTCAACCATATGTGGACCGGAATTAGTCGACTCAGGTACGACGTAGGAAATGGAATATGCCCCTGTTAATGCATCACTCTGAACACTTGCGACTGGAACTCCGTCGACAAAGAGACGAACAATTGCAACTGATTCGACACCATCGACGTATAGAGGCATGTTGAGATCATCGAGTAGACTACCATTGACATAGAGCATTTCTCCTGCAACCAGTGATTCTGTATGCTCAAGAATTGTCATGTTCGTTTGAGCGAGTGTTACAAACTCCGTCGAAGTATTGTAGCCAATGATCCCGGTCGTTCCAGAAATACCGTTGTATGAAGCCAAAACATCGCTGAAGCCTACGGATGCATTGAATGGAACTAGAAGGCTTCCAATGGCGGTCCCATTAGCAAATGTTGTCACCGTCACAGATACTTCATCGGTCGTTTCACTAGCCGGTAGTGAGAGAGTGACTTGCTGCCCATCAATTGGCGCCCCGGTGTTGTCCTCGAGCAAGATTCGAACATCGAGAAGATCGCCTCTCTCGGTCCGATCGTTCAGCGAAGGTTGACCCAATGCATCCAATGATGGTTGCAAGAATGTAATCACTGAGAATCCACGACTATCAAAGGATGAATTATTCCTTGAACCGACATAGAAATTCACTGTTGGAACAATGGATGCTTCCAGTACGTGTGTTCCAGCCTCAAAGCTTGGAGTCAATGTAATGCTTGCATTCCACCAGCCATCATCTTGAACCGAGCCGTTGCTAACTGCAAAGCCAGTTGGTGCACCATCGATTGTAAACAGAACGTTGGTGATAAGACGTGAACCGTCTCGATTCATCAGACCGCTTCCATTGTCCGAAACCACGCGTCCAGACACATTGAAACTTGAACCTGCAACAGGATTGTCGGTTATTGGATCAACGACCATGAAGGTAAGTGAACGAACGGTTACGCTACTCAAGTTCGCTTGTGTTGGCAAAAGGTCTGAACTACCGTTGTAGTAGTAACTGACCACGATGAGTCCAAGTGGATGACTGGATGGTATCGTAAACGATGTGTTCGCAATTCCGGAACCATCTGTAGTTACGGATGGCATCCATGTTTCATGGAATTTAGTCGTAACAGAAAGATTACCAAGCGGTCTAAAGTTGAAACTAGATTCGACCAACGTAGCACTCAAATTAACGGTTTCACCTCGATTGACGAGGACTGGATTCCCAGGCTGCAAGCCTTCCAATTGAGTTACACCAAAGACAAAGATCGCTGAAGAAATGTTGGATGGCAAGTAGTAAGGTGATGAGTCTTCAAGAACTTCGACTACAAGTGTACGCGGACCGCGAACTGTTCCATTGTTGGAAGTATCGGTTGGAACTGTGAGGTTGAAACTACCATTGGATAGTGTTGGAACACCGCTTCTCAGGAGTTCATCAGGGTTTGATTGCCAATATACATCAAGCCTTACACCTGAGATGAGTGCTCGAGCGTTATCATCATCGTCAAGGATTTGTCCTTGCATGTTGAATGGAATTCCAGCGGTAATAGTCGATGGTATAGAATCGATTCGGATATCTGTTGGTACCTGAACAGTTACATCGACAAGGGTGGAATTTCCAGTTCTACGACTATTACCAATTGCTAGCGGATCCGTGAGATCATCTGCTACAATCATCTTCAATACGTAGTCGCCAGGAGCAACGCTCGCGGTAGCCCATGTGAATGAAGCGTTTCCTTCTGCATCTGTTACAGCTGTACCGATGCTCTGGTTGGAGTTTCCAAAGTCCCAGATGTATTCAACGGTGACACCCGAAACATTCGATTTGTCGGCTAAATCAAATACCGAGGTATTGAAAATAACTTGATCACCAGAAACAAATTCCATCGCAGCCAATTCTTCTTCGACCAAGAATTCAGATTCGATTCCAACGGTCACACTTGGCAATATCGGCGGATTAGGAGGCGTAGAGGCGTCAACAACTCGATAGAAAGCCCCTCCAGGAGGAGCCATCGCTTCAAAGTTGAAATCAACAACAACTTCGTAACCGTTGGAAGGAATTGTCGTAGGCATAACAACCGTGAGGTTGAACTCACCGGTGGCATTGTCGAGCATACCATTGGCTAAATCGATCGGGAATCCATCCGCATCAAGCATAGTCATGGAGATGACGGTATCATTTCCAAGAACTCGTTCAGTTGTGAACTGTGCATCAAAGATATCACCAACAATGTATGTTGTATTTCCTAGATGGGTCCAATCTTGTAGAACAGACAAGTTCCAACCAATTTCAGCTTGAACTCGAATCAAACCGGAGGAATTTCCTGGTTGATACAATGTAGAACCGTTGTATTGAATATCAAACACATAATCTCCAGGCCGCGATGTTGTGTTGAGTTGCCATGATAGAGTGATCAGAGAAGAATCTGGATCTGAGGTCGTATTGACCCATGTTCCATCAAAGGAGAAGGAATAATCACCTGGAACTGCGAGACCAACTTCGACACCCATATGATCCGAGATTTGAACCAAGATATTCGTTGGCTCACCACGTAATTGTGGTGTTGCAATGATTTCGAAGTTGAGGATTCCTACCAGAATGAATGGATCACCTGTACTCAGATTTGCATCATCCGTTGACTCATAGAGGTCTGGATAGAATCGCAATCGAACTTCTAAGATTCCTGCTGCTACATTGACATCAGTAGCGTTGAGGAAGTGTTGGATACTAAATGCTCCATTAACCGATTGATTGAAAATTTCAGTCCATTCACCACCGCTGTTGTTCTCACGCATTGAGAACGAGAGATTACCAGACATACCTGTTGGTGATGCTCCAATGGTCAAGGCAGTACCATTTACCCAGATGTCATCATTGAGGAGGAGGAGACTGGAATTCGTACCAGGCCCTTCCAGAGTTGCCGTCAAATTTGGCGCATCTCGAATGTCTAGTGTGAATGATTTCTGTGTTGGACGGAGGTGATGGTTTGGACCAGTAATTCCGTCCTCGCTTTGCAACCAACCATTGTAACCAATAGTAGCACTCAAGTTGGTCTTTGTTTCAAGCTCATCCAAGGTTAGTTCAAACGACCAAGTTCCTGATGGGCTGACCAGTGTGGTCAAGTTTTGTGCACCATCAACCGATGAAGTAAACGAAAGCCAAACGGTTGAGTTGACGACCAGTGAAGAATCAAAGAATGGTAATTGCTCATAACCGATGAATCCTTCAACGGTAGTTGTTGCTCCTGCTCCAACGATTGGAGCATCGATAGCACCCGGTGAAGTGTGGTTCAGCGTAGCATCATCTGTAATATTCATCCACCATGAGTTTGCGGGACCAGTGACGGTTGAATTCGGGGTTAGAATCGTTTGACCTGAAACGTAACCCTTCTGCTCAACTTCAAGCATGATGGCACCGAATCCAGGTTCAATCATCTCAACTAGTGCCCCTTCAATAGTAAAGAATCCATTAGAATCGGTGATATTGACTTCGAGTAAACGCTCAGGAGTGTTCAATCCTCCAATACCATCGAATGCATCAACCAGAGGGACAAGATAGGCTCTAACGATGTGCTGTTCGATAGCGGTTTGATTCTCCAAGAACAGAATATTGCCGCTAATGGTGATGTTTCCAGCACTTCCATCACGATCATAATTTGTCGGAGAATAGACAACGTTTTGGATATCGAGTTCAGCAGCATCGGGACATGGATCGAATGGCACCCATCCGAAATCCAATCCTCCAGAAGAGGAGGATTGTTGAATTCGAACTTCAGCCCAAGTACGCAAATGTTGAGCACTTACAGCATATCCATTTCCTGTCCAATCACCACCCTTGAATCCACTCACCAATCGAGCAGGTAGGCCAAGGACACGAGCCATCGTAACGTAGGTCGTTGCGAATTCAGCACAGGTTCCTTCGTTGGCAACTTCAAGCATGAATTGTGTCAAATCCTCACCATCGACTAAACCAGAACCATCGAAATTGAGTTTGAACTCAGTCGAAGCGTTTCCATCACGAAGGAATGTCTCTAATGCGAGAGCCTGATCATAAGCGTTGACTGCAGAAGCATCGTTGATGACCGCACTGGTGATGTTGTACACGATAGAACGGGAATCGGTCAAGTCGGTATAGTAGTCGGGCAGTGCCGTTTCATACGGGAAACCTTGACCGGCAATGCTGGTACTAGCAAGTGTACTCCAATCAAAGTAGTACTCCGGTTGTTGTACGATAATCTCTTCAACAAAACCACCTTCTACGATGTAAAGATGCGTATCGTTGGTACGTGACAGTACGACTGCTGAATCGGCCCAAAACGATATGTTCGTTGTCGAAGCAGGCAGCGTAAGGGCACCTTCACCAACCGGGAAATTGTATGAAATCTGCCATGTAATGGTGTCATTGGCAAAACTCGTGCTCGCCATATGAGTGAGATTCGTAAACGGAGGGATAACTTCTTCTGCGGGATGAACTGAATCATCGTGAGTATAGGAATTACCTGTTGGTATATCGTTGGTGTACTTTCTCCAGTACTTCTCGATATCAAGATCGACGACGCCTGTTGTGTTATTCGCCCAGAATATGACATCGTTTTGTGGCAGATCGTCGGTTGGATCAAACAGATTGAACGGAGCACCTACGCAATTGAAGAACCAGAATTGTTGTGGACATTCCGCCCCATCTAGCATTCCTCCACCGTCGGTATCTGGATTCCGCCAATCGGAACCTGTGGCGTTTTCAACAGCATCTGGAATCCCATCATTGTCAAAGTCATCCGGCAGGATATCATCCGAAGGATCGTTTTCTGGATTTGTACTATCAAAATATTCAGTTCGGTCATCAACACCACCACTATCGGTATCAACTGTTTGATAATCGGTAACCCAAATGTCTGTCGAACCGTTGTTTATGCCGATGAATGCTAAGTTACATCCAGTCGTATTTTCGAAGTAGGAATTGATTCCATCACCATCGGGGTCCAAGGTGTTGAAACAGGGTTCGGTAGGATCTGTGTTGTCGAATACCTCGTCGTAATCGTTCACACCGTCTCCATCTGTATCTACTAAAGTAGGATTGGAAAACCATCCATAGGTTCCGAGAAGTTCCTCCCAGTTAGCTAGGCCATCACCATCGCTGTCCGTGTAATCATCATCACAATAGGTTCGTGTCGTTCCGATCGTTCCATCCTGATTTGCAGCTGTGTGACAGAAGGAACCGTTTCGACTCTCGATCGAGGTCGGAGTGCCTGTTGGAGCTGGTGCAACGCCCTGAAGTGCATTACTTGACCAAGAGGCTGAAAGATATCCAAACGCGGTATAGGTTCCTGAATTATTGTAATATCCAATTCCACCATTCGGATTAAACCCGCTCGCATCTGCCAAAAAGAGTTGATTGGCAGGGCTAAATGAAACAAACGTAGTTGCAAAGTTGACCAATGAATCACAAGGATCGGTTCCGTGACTTACATTGCGTTCGTCACCATCATTGATGCCACCGAAATCAGTGTCAGCAACGTTCCATTCGGTACAAGAAAGGTTTTCTTCCCAGTTCTGAATACCATCATTGTCCTCATCCCCTGAATCTTCTCTTCGCGTCGGGTCTGTTTCGCCAGAATCGATGATTCCGTTTCCATTCGTATCTTCATCACCATCATCGAAGGCATCATCATCGGTATTGTTGTCACGAGGGTCGGAGGCTTGAGGCGGGTTACCATAAGCACCGTTGATTTCAACACCGTCAGGAATTCCGTCGCTATCAGTGTCTGAACTAGTTGGATCGGTCAACAAAGTCAATGCTTCGTACGAGTCGTTTAATCCATCATTATCGGTATCACTATCTTGCGGATTAGTGGATGTAATTCCGTCAACTTCCGCTGTAAGTGTAGCACATGCCCCTGGACCGATGCCTTGGACAGGGTCGCACGGAGAAACCGTTTCTGTTGGAACACCATCAGGACCTTGCCTGAAACAGGGGACTCCACCACAGTTGGTGGTCCAAGAAGGGTTGACGTATTCCATCAGATTGATCAATCCGTCACCATCTGGATCACCATTAGCTCCATCCGCATTGGAAGCACTGGTAGCGTTGAGACCATTTGCAGCCTCCCAGCCATCTGGCATTCCATCACCATCGGTATCCCATCCATTAGGGTCCTCGTCAGCAATACCATCTCCATCATCATCATCGGATGAACAATCGGCATCACCATCGTTATCGGAGTCAGTACCGTCAACTTGTCCGTCTTTATCATCATCAAATCCATTTGCACAAACGTTACCGACAGGGTCCTCATCACACAGAATGGTATTTCCTTGGCCATCAGAACCCGTATCGCCACATTTCGGTTGGTTGAATTGCATTGAATCTTCTTCGTTCCAATCATTGACTGGAATGGTTCCATTCCACCATACGCCATTGTCAAGAACACCTGTTGTTGCAGGATTATCCCAGTTAGACGGTTGAAGATAGGAATACTCCTGTAGATTCGACATTCCATCGCCATCAGGATCACCAACAGCTCCGTCACCACCATTAGCAGATAGAGGGTCTAGTCCATACTTCCACTCCCACCCATCAGGGAGTCCATCGTTGTCTGAATCCCAATCGGTAGCAGCCGTATTGATGAGATATTCGAGACCATATGTGAGGCCATCACCGTCCAAATCCGAGGCCGCACTGGCCTCTTCGGTGACAAAGTCGATAGCCGTCATCGTTGAAAGAATCATTAAAGCAACCAAAAAGATAGACTGCGCCACTGTTCGACGTTGTGAACGGTCCATTTTGGTTGCCACAGAAGGACCAATCTTCAGCGTGTCCGCTTCAATCATGGGTTATGGTCGTCACAATAGCACATAAGGGAAATGGTGCGTTGTTCATACAAACTACGATTCATCTTCGATGGTTTCGATGTCAATAAGTTCCAATTCAATATCATCAAAATCTTCGTCCGAATCATCTTCATCATCGAGTTCTGCAAAGTCAAATTCGACGCTTTCATCGAATCCAACTGGGATTGGTTCAGCCATTGCTGCAAACATTTGCGCCTTGACCTTGTTTTGACCTCGACGGTACAAGCCAAATCCTGCAAGGACAAGAACGGAAAGTAACAAGACTATGGTGGTTGGCTCTGGATCTTCTAATTCGCTCATAATCGAGTTCAAGAGACCTGAATTCTCAGTCTTGAACTGGAAGGTCGGTTTCTGAATGTAACAGAGAGTTGCCGTACATTCTTGATAACTTGTTGGCGTCACAGTGAGTTCAAATTCGACAACCTGATCATTCTTGACCTTTTCAGGAGCTGTGATTTGCATCGTGAAATCTTTGGATGAGAAGGATTCGAGGGTGAACGAAATAATCTCTCCATCGTCAAGTGTTGCATCCCAACCAGCAGGAGCCTTTATGGAAATTACAACATCGACTTCGACATTGTTGAGATTATCGATTCGATATTCGAGTTCTATGGTTTGACCTGCACCAACTAGAGTGGTTTGTGACTTTTGTTCAACCACGAGGTTGCCCGGAATAACCTCTTCATCAACTACTATGGTCAAGGGGAGATCGAAATATCGAGGCTCCTCTTCGCCATTTGCTTCCTCTGCAACTTGGAGATAAACGACGTGTGTACCCGCTTCAACTTGTTGTCGAATGGTTATTTGGACTTCGATATCGAAGTATTGACCGCCGGTCAGGGGTGCAACTAAAGCGATGTTTCCTTCAATATCTGTGATTTCATACAACCATGTTGCATATCCTGGGTCATTATCGATATTACGTTGTAAGGCAGCAGGGTTTTTGATAACCCAACTTGTTGTTCCAGCATCATCCGATGAGTCGGTAATTCGGACGTTGTAGGTCACGGTTGAGCCTGGTGATACGGGCCCGATTTGTCCCAAGGTTCCGCCGTCTGAATCAGATATGACCTCACCAACGATTCCGAACGTGCGATGCACAGTCCAAGCCACAGGCGTCGTGAAGACCTCGTCATCACTATTATCCGAAGTCACGCTCAATCTAATCAGTCCAATGTCAACAGCATCTCGTTCGAATGGCGGATAGACCTCAACTTTGATGACCATTTTCTCACCTTGGCCAATTGTTGGCGTTAGTGAATCAATACCTTGTTCTGTAAGTTCAGAACCTGTCCCATTAACGAGGAATTTTAAGCTCCAAGCGACGGGAATTTCTTGGATTCGGATTCGATAACTATCATCATCAAAACCAACGTTGCTGATGCTTAGGTAGAAATCCCCCACCTTGTCATAATCGATGTAATGAGATAAATTTTCATTGTACATCTCGGGCCGATCAGATGCAAAAATCTGTCTTTGTTGTTCAACATCATCGTATACATCGATTTGAGGTGGACCATATTGATTGACCTTCTCAACATCGATAGCAAGCGAAACGAGGCGAACTTGTGAACCACTATCGACTCCACTAGTGGCGTAAGCATAGGCTTCGACAACTATTTGGTAATTATCGGAAATAGTACTGAGATCTTCGGGCGCCTGTATCGTTAGAATCGGGTTCGCACTTGACCCACCTCCACTCAGCGTGTAACCTCCAGGGCTGTCCCAGTTAGGTTCCGACCATCCCGCAGGAAGAGATTGTTGAAGTTCCATCTCAACTTGCAAATCCGATTCAATCGAACCTGTGTGAAGTACAGATAATTGAACGGAGGAGGTTTGACCCGGGGCTACGAGCAACTTCGGGATTTGATTGACAGGAAACTCGAGGAAAATGTCGTATTCAAGGAACGTGATTCCTTGAGGATGATTGTAAACGATAACGTTACCCTGAACATCTGTAATCGTCAGATTGAGCGGATATTCACCTGCTTCTATACCAGATTCGTAAATGAAAGTAGTGTTCCCAACCAAGCCCTCATTGTCCAGTTTCAAATCATTGTCCTCGAATTCTTTTTCGAAAATAGGGTCAGGAATGTTTGGCTTGTCCAAAGTTAGTTCAACCGATTTGATGTCATTTCGCCCGAAAGCATCACGGACATCAACAGTAAATTGTATCTCTCTCTTCTCAACACGGTGTGTTGGGGACCATTCGGTGAGTTCGGTTTCGCTCCAACCATCTCCTACTTCGTGAACCTTTACTTGAGAGCCTGCTAATGCATTTGCCTTCAATTCAATGAGAGAAAATCCGTTCCCAACCTGTCCATTATATTTGAGATCAAGTGAGCATGAGCTGAACATGTTTCCTCCTTCACACGACGCGTCGGCGCTAATTTCGAGGCGCAATCTATCGCCGTTATCCACTACTCTGCTATCTGCACCCAAGTCCAAGTTGAACAGATAGGAGGAAAAACCGCAATTGCTTAAGATCCCAGTGCATGGATTCTCAATTACCTCTGTGATCGATTCGATTAAATCTGATCCCGAATATAGGCTAAGCGTTAGGTCAGCAGTGGATTGATTATCCGAACTCTGAAATTTCATAAACGGATTAATTTTTACTATTCGTCCCGATTCACCCTTAATTGTAAGGTCCGATAATAGTTCGTTAGTTTGAAACGAAACTCCTGTTCCGAGTAGGCTAACTTCTTGCCCACTGCCTTGAGGTTCTTTTGTTGTTAATTTATTATCTGCAACCATATACAACTCATAATCAACAAAACTACCGGATGAAGACATAGGATCAACCTGTTCCTCAAGAACGGTTGGAACTGGATTTTGCAGTGGAATAACCGCCAAAAACAGTAACGCGAGCACTGTAAACACAATCGGCTTTGAAGACGTAGTCATAACATCCCTCACATCATGCGATGAGAGCAGGCGTTAAACGGTTTTGCATGATTTGTGTCAACAATATTGATTCCACAACAATTTCATTGGTATCGAGGGAGGGATTTGAACCCTCGAACCCATCTGGGACCGGATCTTAAGCCCGGCGCCTTTGACCACCTCAGCCACCTCGATGTCTTCGGGACTCCGAGCCTGTATGAAATCCTTACTAAGAATTGAGGGCCCAACCACCATCAACAAACAACTCCTGTCCTGTCAGGTACGGAGATGTTGCAAAAAAGTACACTGCGCCAGCAACGTCTTCGATATCACCAGGACGTTTTAGTGGAATTGATTGAACGATTTTACTGAAATGTTCGTGTTCCCAATCTGCCGAAAGGATTGCGCCAGGCGCCACACAATTAACTCGAACACTTGGAGCATACTCGCCAGCAAGATTGAGCATCATTTGACGTAGTCCAGCTTTGCTTGAAGTATAATGCGATAATTGCTTCCACGCCTTACCCGCAGAGGTATCAGTTAGAGCAATAATCGAACCGTTTACTGCAGATAGTAGGGGGAACAATCCTTGCGATATCTGTAGAGGCGCTTCGATATGCAATCGATTGATAAATCGCATGTTTTCAAGTGATAATTCTTCAATAGAAATTCTGCTATAGACCGAAGCATTGTGTACAATAACATCAATTCCATTTCGCTTCTTTACAAAGGGATGTTCAATGATGTTCTGAACGAGATTTTTCGTCTGATTTTCGTTGCTCAAATCCGCTTGAAGAAGATCTGCTTCAACACCGCTTTGAACAAGTTCAGACTTCAATAATTCACCTTCTTCAACAGATGTTGAAACGTGAATAAGAACAGCATACCCTTCATTTGCAAATTTCCGAATAATGGAAGCCCCGATACGTCGGCCGCTACCGGTCACAAAACATACCTTGGCTGACATGAATTCCCCTTTACATTCTTACACATATATGCTCGTATCCTTGCAAAACACCCAATTGCGTGCCTGCTTACCTTTTTGATGTTCGTTCATGTGGGTTAGAACAAGGGGGGCATCGGATGGCAAAAAATCTCAAAATGGCAAGCCAAAAAGCGGCACGTCCTAGACTCCCTCCATGGTTCCGAACAAAATTGCCTTCTGGAACTCAACAAGCGATGTTCAATGAGACGATGGATGCTGTCAAAGACAACCAACTTCACACCGTTTGCCAAGAGGCAAAATGTCCGAACATCCATGATTGCTGGTCGAGCGGAGATGCTACATTCATGATCGCTGGCAAAGAATGTACTCGAGGATGCCGCTTTTGCGCAGTAGGCACTAGAAAGACTCCTCCTCCACTCGATGTAAATGAGCCACGTCAACTAGCTGATGCTGTCGAATCAATGAATTTGCGTCATGCTGTCATCACAGTGGTGAACCGAGATGATTTGGATGATTCTGCAGCGGATCATTACAAGCAATGCCTAGCTGCCGTAGCAGAACGATGCCCAGATGTTAGTTTGGAGTTGTTATGTTCGGACCTAGCAGGTGATCTTAACGACCTAGCCCATCTTCTCGAAGATAGCCCATTACTGGTTTTTGCACACAATGTTGAGTGCGTCCCTCGACTTGATTCCATCGTTAGAGACCCGCGTGCATCATTTGAACAATCGCTCTCGATTCTACGTGAAGCAAAGCGATTGCGCCCAGATATGTTGACCAAATCCTCCTTGATGGTCGGCGTAGGTGAGACCGATGATGAAATCGTCGAGGCTATGCAACTCCTAAGAGACGTGGGTGTTGATTTGTTGACCATAGGCCAATACCTTGCTCCTTCGAAAAATCACCTCGCCATCGACCGATTTCCCGAACCAGAAATGTACGACATATGGGCTCAAAAGGCGATTGAGATGGGCTTTTCTGGAGTTGCTAGTGGGCCCTTGGTTCGGTCGTCCTATAAGGCAGGCTTGTTAATGCGAAAAACACTTGATGAAAACAATACAGAAGAAATGCCTGGAGCATATGTGCTGGTTCAACCCAAACCAACGAACCAACATGCCTTAATGCCGAGTCATGGTGAGGTGCAACAATGACGGAGCGATTGACGGCTACTACGGCCCCTTACACCATCGGAATACCCCCGTTCCGACCGGGGGAGGATGCTGACTTTGGAGGCGCTTTCAAAGAGCAACCTGGTGACTTATGGCGCCCAGATCCTGCTACTTGCACTTCAGACGATACTGCTCCTCATGCCCGTGGACTTCTCCGTGTTTTGAACGATAAGGGTGAAGCAAAGGGAGAGTGGGACCCGAAACTCAATTCGAACGAATTGATTCAGGGTCTTGAATACATGATGCGCCTTAGAATCTTCGACGACCGAATGATCAAAATGCAGCGTACTGGAAAACTCTCCTTCTACATGCGATCCTTTGGAGAAGAGGCGGTAGCGATCGCTCAGACCATGGCACTTGAAAATCAAGATTGGATTTTCCCCTCATATCGACAACCAGGTGCACAATTTGTTCGTGAACGTGACATGGTGAGCATGATCTGCCACTGCATCGGAAATACTGAAGACAACGTTCGAGGACGACAGATGCCTGTTCACTACACCTACAAAGAAGGACGTTTCATTTCGATTTCATCTCCTGTTGGGACTCAATTTTCTCAAGCGGTTGGTGTTGCGATGGCCAGTGCCTATCAAAAGAAAGACGAAGTATGCATTTCGTGGCTTGGTGATGGAACTTCGGCCCAAGGCGACTACCATTATGCATTGAATTTCGCATCAACATTCAAACCACCGGTCATTCTCAATGTGGTCAACAACCAGTGGGCTATCTCTACGCACGCCAACCTAGCAACAGGTGGGCGAACATTTGCAGAACGTGGATTAGCCTATGACATTCCTTCCTTCCGAGTTGACGGGAACGATTTCCTGGCCCTATACAGCATAACAAAGTGGGCTCGTGACCGAGCAAGTGCTGGAATGGGACCTACGCATATAGAAGTCTACACATATCGTGCAGGAGCACACTCCTCTTCCGATGATCCATCTGCATATCGGCCAAACGATGAGGCATCATGCTGGCCTGGTGGCGACCCAATTCAGCGTTTGAAAGATCACCTCATGCTCATTGGCGAATGGGATGAAGAAAAGCATGAAGCTCTTGCTCAGAAAATCGATGATGAAGTGATGGCTGCATACAAGGAAGCCTGTGAATTCGGCGACCTTGCATCAGGGCCATACCCTCCTGCTTCAACAATATTTACAGAGGTCTACGAAACTGTTCCTTGGCACATCCAAGAACAGCGAGAGGAGTTAGGGAAGTGATATCATGGCCGATATGAACATGATTAAATCGCTGAATTCAGCACTCTCTATCGCACTCAAGGAAGACCCAAATGTGGTTATTTTCGGGGAAGATGTTGGATACTTCGGCGGTGTTTTCCGCGTAACTGAAGGACTGCAGAACGAATACGGACCACATCGCGTCTTCGATTCACCACTTGCAGAAGGTGGAATTGCTGCCATCGCTATGGGGATGGGACTGAATGGACTTCGTCCTGTTGCAGAGATTCAATTCGCTGACTACATCTTCCCTGCATACGATCAAATCGTCAATGAGATTGCAAAACTGCGTCATCGTTCGGGCGGAGAGTTCTGGTCACCCGTAACGATTCGAACTCCTGCTGGAGGAGGAATCAAAGGCGGCCACCACCACTCTCAATCGCCTGAATCTCAATTCACACACACTCCGGGTCTGAAAGTGGTCTACTGTTCAAATCCATACAATGCTAAAGGATTGTTATTGGCATCCATAGAATGTAATGACCCCGTTATTTTCTTTGAGCCAAAGCGATGTTATCGTGGACCATTCTATGGCGATCCACACAATGTTCCTACTTGGAGTGGGCATCCAGATGCTGATGTTCCTGAAGATCACTACATCGTTCCACTCGAACAAGCAAGAATCGTACGCGAAGGTTCAGCCTGCACGGTCATCGCTTACGGAACTATGGTTCATGTTGCCGAACAAGCCATCAAGGATTCTGGAATCGACTGTGAGTTGGTCGACCTACAGACGCTAGTTCCTTGGGACCGAGATACGGTCGTCAACTCCGTCAAGAAGACTGGACGATGTGTCATCGTTCACGAGGCTCCAAAGACAAGCGGATTCGGTGCTGAAATGAGTGCATCGGTTCAAGAACGCTGCTTCTATCACCTAGAAGCTCCAATTCAACGTGTCACAGGATGGGACACGCCATTCCCACATACTACGGAATGGGATTATTTGCCAAGTCCTCAGCGAATCGCTGAAGCAATAAAGAAAACACAGGAGGAATAAACATGGGAACATTTGCATTCAAATTACCAGATATCGGAGAAGGCGTCGTAGAAGGCGAAGTTGTCGAATGGATGGTCGCAAAGGGCGATACCGTCAAGGAAGATGATCCAATTCTTTCGGTGATGACCGATAAAGCCACAGTAGAGATTCCAGCACCATGCGATGGAACTGTTACCAAGATCATTGGAGATGCTGGTGATATCCTTCCAGTCGGCGTTGTTTGTATCGAATTTGAAGTTGAAGGAGATGGAAATGCTTCTGCAAGTGAAGACGAACCTGCTCCTGCTGAAGAAGAGAAAACTGAGCCAGTTGCTGAACCAGAACCCGCTCCTGAACCATCAGAACCGGAGCCTGCCCCTGCACCTGTTGCCGTAGCAGGATCTGCCGTTGAGCGCGCACCTGGCACTAAGCCACTCGCAAGTCCAGCCGTTCGACAACGTGCTCGTGCTGCTGGCGTCGATTTGTACCATGTTGCAGGATCAGGTCCTGCTGGACGTATCACTCATGCAGATCTTGACGTTCATCTCAGCGGAGGTGCATCCCGTGCCACTGCATCCATGCCAATGGGAAGTTCTGCGAAGGTAGCCAAGACTGGAACAGAGGAGATCAAGGTCATTGGATTGCGCCGAAAGATTGCTGATTCGATGATGGCTTCTTACAGCACAATCCCTCACTTTTCCTACTTTGAAGAAGTCGATGTGACCGAACTTGAATCACTACGTCAACATCTTAACGCGACACGACCAGAAGGTGCACCAAAACTCACCTATCTACCATTCATCATGCTCGCACTAGTCAAGGGTCTTGGACAACGACCTGAATGTAACGCTCTATTCGATGATGAAGCAGGTGTTGTAACTCGACACGAAGCAATCCATCTCGGTATTGCAACACAAACCGATCGTGGGCTCTACGTTCCAGTCGTTAAGCACGTCGAAGCGATGGATGTTTGGACCGCTGCAGCAGAAATGGGTCGTGTTACACAAGCAACTCGAGACGGAAAAGCAGGTGCTGACGAACTCTCTGGATCAACTTTCACCATCACAAGTCTCGGTAGAATGGGTGGTCTTGGAGCAACTCCAATCATCAACAAGCCAGAAGTTGGAATTCTTGGCGTTCACAATGCCAAGGATCGTGCTGTAGTAATCGATGGTCGAGTTGAAGTTCGTCGAATCATGAATCTCTCCTCATCATGGGACCACCGGGTTGTGGATGGTCATGATGGAGCAAGTCTGGTTCAACTTCTCAAGTCTATGCTGGAGCACCCAGCAACCATCTTCATGTGAGGTGTTCAAGTGAAGACGCGTAATTGCAAAGTTTTGGTTATTGGCGCAGGTCCTGGTGGATACGTTGCTGCGATTCGTGCAGGTCAACTAGGAATGGATACCGTAATTGTTGAAGGCCAACGTGCTGGAGGCACATGTCTTATCCGCGGATGTATCCCTTCAAAGGCACTGATTCATGCTGCCTATACATTCCACAAACTTGCAGGGCACGCTAAGAAAGGCGGACACATGGGAATTAGTATTCCAGGACCTGCTGAACTAAAGATGAAAGATACCATTGCTTGGAAAGATGGAATCGTTGATCGACTCAACAAAGGTGTTGAAGCACTTCTCAAGAATGCAGGTGTTGAACTTGTTAACGGATGGGCTGAATTCCAAGATGCGAAGACGGTCAAGGTTGGTAAAGGCAAAAATGCACTTCTCATTCAAGCAGAGAACGTCATTCTTGCAAACGGATCGATTCCAATCGAACTACCATTCATGAAGTATGGTGAACATGTCCTATCTTCTAAGGAAGCACTTTCCCTAGAAGAATTACCAAAGCGAATCGCTGTCGTTGGTGGTGGCTACATCGGTCTCGAACTTGGCATTACCTTCCGAATGCTTGGAAGTGAAGTCACGGTCGTTGAAGCAATGGATTC
>CEVR01360112.1_pt1 | contig 23277 bp, 17 predicted proteins | sample 356541 | NCBI WGS metagenome assembly CEVR01 (sample SAMEA2623734, study PRJEB7988) | marine metagenome | isolation source: saline water (ENVO:00002010), including
AGTCAATTCTACATCAAAATTATCATAAGTATTAAATACAATATTTGGGTTTTGTAAATTAGACGAATCTCCATTTTCAAAATTCCAATTCCAAGAAATTGCATTTGTTGTATTATCCTGGAAAGAAACATGAAATGGTAGTGTGCAACTTACTGTGTCATTTGATGAAATATTGATTTCAATATCTTCAAATACTTCAATAAGATCAATTTTTTCTATGATTGAAATACATTCTCCATTTTTAGAAGTAGTTAAACTAACTGTATATATTCCGGCATCTTGATATATGTGGGATGGGTTTTGTAAAGTGGATGTCTGTCCATCCCCAAAGTCCCAACTCCAAGTATCAGGATTGTAATTTGAGATATCTGTAAATTGCACATTATTATTTTTACAAATAGAAGAAACATTACTTTCAAAATCAGTAATTACTATCGCTCCTATCTCTATTAAATTATTCTGAATTAATGTGTCAGCACACACACCATTATCTGCAACTAATTTAATATCATAAATGCCAGAAGAATAATTATGTTGAGGATTTTGAGTATTAGAACTTTGTCCATCTCCAAAATTCCAATCATAGCTAATTGAATACTGAGAATTGTTTTGAAAACTAATTATTTCAAAAGGATCACATGAGGTACTAATATCCAAATCAAAATCAGCAATAGGAACTTCTTTTGCATCAATTAAATTATCCATTATTACTAAACTTTCACAACCTCTATCATCAATAACTGATAAAGAAACTGTATATAATCCAGGGTCTGAATACTCATAAGTTGGATTCTGCATATTACTACTTCCTCCATCACCAAAATCCCAAATCCAAGATAGAATATTGTTGGAATAATGAGATTCATCCGAGAAATCTAATTCATTCGGGACGCAAATAGAGGTCATTCCTACAGATAAATCTGCTATTGGTTTTTCATATACCTTTATATAATTAACAAAAGTACTAATATCATTTGTAATTCCATCTGAAATAGTTAAACTAACTGTATAAAACCCTGCGAATGGATAAAGAGAAACTGGGTTTTGTAAGTTAGAAGTATTACCATTTCCAAAATCCCATAACCATGTATTCGGGTTACCAGTAGACAAGTCTTCAAACTCAACCACAAGGGAACCACATCCAGTATTGGAAGAGATAGTCGTAAAGTTAGATACTAGTTGTGAGAAGACACTATTACTGTATAACATAAAAATGAGATAAAGGAAATAGTAAACATATTTCTTAGGAATAGATAAAATATTTTTAAATACTGAGCTAGTAAAAATTGTAGTCATAATGTATGGTTTTAGTTTCTAACTTACTCTAATCAACGAATTTAAAATAATGTAGGTTTCAAATTATCAGAACTTTTACTTTTAATACTTTTGCAGTATGTTTAAAGGAAAGACAGTATCGTTCCATACATTAGGTTGTAAACTAAACTTTGCGGAAAGTTCTACTATATTTCGTCAGTTAAATGAAATTGGTTTTATTAAAAATGATTTTAATCAAGAATCTGATTTATATGTTATAAATACTTGTTCTGTAACCCAAAATGCAAATAAAGAATGTAGAAGATTAATTAAAAAAGCAAAGAGAATTGCCCCGAATAGTTTTGTAGTAATTACTGGATGTTTTGCACAATTAAAGCCAAAATCTATTTCGGAAATGGAAGGGGTAGACATGGTACTTGGAGCTAATGACAAGTTTAACCTTCCTAATTTATTATTAAACTTAGAAAACAAAAAAGTAGGAGAAATTCATGGATGTGAGATAACAAACTTAAACTATACATCTTCCTACTCTCTAGGAGAAAGGACGAGATCTTTTTTAAAGATACAAGATGGATGTAATTATCCTTGTACTTATTGTACTATTCCATTAGCTAGAGGGAGAAGCAGGTGTGATACTATAGAAAATATTCTAAAAAACGCTTCTAAGATTGCAAAAAAAGGAATTAAGGAAATTGTAATAACAGGAGTAAATATTGGAGAGTTTAGAGATGGTAATAAAAGATTTTCAGACTTGCTAAAGGAACTAGAGATGGTGGATGGTATAGAAAGATATAGAATTTCTTCTATTGAACCGAATCTTATAACAGATGAAATTATTGAAACTGTTAAAACATCTAAAAAATTCTTACCTCATTTTCATATTCCATTACAATCAGGTAACGACAAAATTTTAGGAAAGATGAAAAGGAGATACAGAACCTCACTATATAAAGATAAAGTAAGAAAGATAGTCTCAGAGATTCCTGATGTATGTATAGGAGCAGATGTAATTGTTGGATTTCCTGGAGAAACAGATGAAATTTTTAATTCTACCTTAAATTTCATCAAAGAACTCCCTATATCCTATTTACATGTTTTTAGTTACTCGGAAAGAGAAAATACCCTAGCAATTACTTTTGAAGGGGTAGTTGAAAAACAGAAGAGATCTGAAAGAAGTAAAATGTTGCGTATCTTATCTGAAAAACTACAAAGAGCACATTACCAAAAGTATTTAGGAACAACACAAACAGCTCTTTTTGAGCAAGAAAATAAGAATGGATTTCTACTAGGATTTACAGACAATTACATAAAGGTAAAAATTCCATTTTCTGAAGATTTAGTACAGAAAAAAATAAAAATTAAGTTACATTCGTTTGACGATAACGGACTTGTAACATGTGAACCCATAAAAAACATATCCCATGTATCCAACTATTAGTCACTTAATTCATGATTTATTAGGTATAAACATACCTCTACCGATTCAAACATTCGGATTTTTTGTAGCTCTAGCATTTATTGTAGGGGCTTATTTTATTTCACTAGAATTTAAAAGAAAGGAAGAAGAAGGTTTAATTTCTATCATTAAGAAAAAAGTGAAAATTGGAGAAGGACTTACAAATTACGAACTTTTAAGCTCTGTCATTGGAGGATTTCTTATAGGGTTTAAATTAGTAGAAGCAATATTGGATTATGATAGTTTGGTACAAAATCCTCAAGAATTTATCCTTTCTTCCAAAGGAAGTATGATAGGAGGAATATTAGTATCTCTTATTTCTGCATACACAAAATATAAGGAAAAACACAAAACAAAGCTTAAAGAACCTAAATGGATAGAACAAGATGTTCCTCCTCATCAACTTGTAGGAAATATGATAATGATAGCTGCAATAAGTGGTATTATAGGAGCAAAGATTTTTGCTAGTTTAGAGAACTGGGGAGATTTTATTAATGACCCTATTGGTCAATTATTATCTTTTAGCGGACTTACATTTTATGGGGGATTAATTTTTGGAGCTATCTCAGTAAGTTATTATGCGAAAAAGAATGGTATAAAACTATTACATTTAATCGATGCATTTGCTCCTTCGCTTATATTAGCTTATGGAATTGGGAGAATTGGATGTCATGTAAGTGGTGATGGAGATTGGGGTATTGTCGCATCGACTCAGCCAGACTGGTGGTTTTTACCAGATTGGATATGGAGTTATAACTACCCAAATAATGTGATAAATGAAGGTACTCTTATTCCTGGTTGTGAAGGTAATTTTTGTTATGAACTAGCAGAAAATGTATACCCTACTCCTTTTTATGAGACAATCATGGCAGGAATTATATTCTTATTTCTGTGGAGGATTAGAAAGAAAATTAATATTGCAGGGATGTTATTTTTCATATACCTTACGTTAAACGGCATTGAACGATTTCTTATTGAAAAAATAAGAGTCAATACCAAATACGATATTCTTGGAGGTATAACACAAGCAGAAATCATCTCCAGTTGTTTAATTCTTACAGGTTTATTAGGAATGTATTCTCTTTGGAAAAAATCAACTTCTCCTCAATAAGGATAGTCCTATAAAAGTTAAAATCCCATTTATAATTAACAATTCAAATCCAAATGAAAAGTATAAATTAAGAATGTAACAGATAATAGGAGAAGAAACAGCTACTAGAGGAACCCATTTATCTTTAATCTTATAATTTGTAAACAATCCAAATGAATACATCCCAAGAAGAGGTCCATAGGTATAACCAGCAACAGTAAATAAAGACTTTATGACACTATCATCATTAATAGTATGAAAAAGTATGATAACACAGAAAAGAACAAAAGACATGAATAAGTGAACATATTTTCTTGTTCTAACCTGTTTCTTAGGATTATGCTTTTCAAATTCCATAATATCCACACAAAAAGAAGTAGTTAAAGAAGTAAGCGCAGAGTCAGCACTAGAGTATGCAGCAGCAATTATACCAATAATAAAAAGAATTCCCACAAAATCAGGAAGACCAGCATTTAATGCTATGTTAGGAAATAACATATCCGGATTATCAGGTAACACAACACCAAATTTGCTAGAATAGATATAAAGTATTGCTCCTAACGCAAGGAATACTAAATCAACAAATATTAATATTGTACTAAAAGTAAACATATTCTTTTGAGCATCACCCAAATTTCTACAACTTAAATTCTTCTGCATTTGATCTTGATCAAGACCTGTCATAACAATTGCCATAAATACACCTGAAAAAAACTGTTTAAAAAAATATTTCTTATCTGTCCAATCATCAAAAAAGAATACCCTAGAATAATCTGATTCATGAATTACAGAAAATAAAGAAGAGATGTCTATCTGCATATTCTTCATTAATATATAAGTGATAATAAAGACGGTAGAAAGCATAAAAGTAGTCTGTAACGCATCTGTCCATATAATTGTTTTAATACCACTTCTATAAGTATAAGTCCAAATTAATAATATTGTAATAAATACAGTTAATGCAAAAGGAATATTCCACTCATCAAATACAGCAAATTGTAATACTGAAGCTATTAGATATAATCTAAAAGAAGCTCCAATAGTCCTAGATAACAAGAAAAAAGAAGATCCTGTTTTGTAACTACTTTGACCAAACCTTTGCTGTAAATATGTATAAATAGAAGTTATGTCTAATTTATAGTAAAGAGGTAATAAGATTCTAGCAATAATAAAATAACCGACAAAGAAGCCAAATACCATTTGTAAATATGAAAACTGACTTGAAGCAACCCAACCTGGAACAGAAATAAATGTTATTCCTGAAAGAGTGGTACCAATCATTCCATAAGCTATTACAAACCAAGGAGATTTTCTATTACCCAAGAAAAAACTACTATTACTATCATCTTTTCCTGTTAAATAAGAAATAAAAAATAATACAAGAAAATAACTTAGTATACAAAGTAAAATTACTGATGGGTTCATAAAATTTTTTTGGCAAAAATGAAAATAATTATCTAAATATAATAAATAAATTAACACAATTAATACATTTGTAAATATGAATTTTCCATCGAAACTTGTAGAAAACGCTGTAAATCAACTTTCTTCCTTACCCGGAATTGGAAAGAAATCTGCTTTACGATTGGTATTACATATGCTAAAACAAGAAAAACACAACATTAATCAGTTCGGGACCTCATTTATTGACCTTATAAATAACATTAATTATTGTAAAGAATGTTTTTCTATTTCTGACCTAGAAATATGCAAAATTTGTTCGGACCCTAAAAGAGACAGAAGAACTATTTGTGTTGTAGAAGATATTCGTGTAATGATGGCAGTGGAAAACACCCAGCAATTTAAAGGAATCTATCATGTATTAGGAGGACTTATATCCCCCATGGATGGAATTGGACCAACTGATATAAAAGTAGAAGAATTGGTGGAAAAAGTTGAAAATGGTAAGGTTCAAGAAATCATTTTTACCCTTAGTACTACAATGGAAGGAGATACTACTAACTTCTATCTATTCAGAAGATTAAAAGATAGTGGGGTAAAGATTTCTTCAATAGCAAGAGGCATTTCAATTGGAGATGAATTGGAATATACAGACGAGATAACTTTAGGAACTGCAATTAGTAGTAGACTTCCTTATGAAAACTCCTTATCAAAATAGTATTTTGAATGTATAGTTTTATTATTTTTGCCAAAAATTTTAAACAATGTCAAGAGTAGAACTTATAATGCCCAAAATGGGTGAAAGTGTTTCGGAAGCTACTATAATATCATGGACGAAAGAGGTTGGTGAGATAGTAGAATTGGACGAAACAATTGTTGAGATTGCAACAGATAAAGTAGATTCTGAAGTTCCTTCTACACATGAAGGTAAATTGATTGAAAAATTATTTGAAGCAGATGATATAGTACAAGTTGGAGATGTATTTGCTATTTTAGAAACAGAAGAAGATAGTAATGAAGCAACAGATACTACAACTCATAAACCAGAGGAAGTTGAAATAATAGAACAACAAGTTACAGAAACAATTGAAAAATCAACTACAACTATAACTAATTCAGGTGATAGATTTTACTCTCCATTAGTTAGAAGTATGGCAAGTGAGGAAGGTATTGAAATGGCTGAACTTGAAACAATTCCTGGGACAGGAAAAAATGGTAGAGTAACAAAATCTGATATGGTTTCTTACCTTAAAACAAGAGGAAGCGTTTCAGAAAATCCTACAAAAACTGAAATTCCTGAAGCACCTTCTGCTAAAGTTGATCCTCCGAAACCTTCTTCAACTCCAATTCCAAATACTGGAGAAATGGAGATTGTAGAAATGGACAGAATGAGAAAGTTAATCTCTGCTCATATGACAATGTCTAAATCGACATCTGCACATATTACTTCATTTGTCGAAGCAGACATGACTAATATTGTAAACTGGAGAAATTCTGTGAAAGCAGACTTTAAAAAGAGAGAAGGACAAAATATTACCTTCACTCCTATTATTATTGAGGCTATGGCAAAGGCTGTTAAAGATTTCCCTATGATAAATGTTTCTGTTGATGGAACAAATATTCATATTCATAAAAATGTCAACATAGGTATGGCAGCCGCTCTTCCTGATGGAAACCTTATTGTTCCTGTAATTAAAGAATGTCAGAATAAAAATTTAGTTGGGATAACAAAATCAGTTAATGATTTAGCTACAAGAGCAAGAGCAAGTCAATTAAATCCTGACGATATACAAGGAGGTACAATTACAATGACAAATGTCGGATCCTTTGGAAATGAAATGGGGACACCTATTATTAACCAACCTCAAGTAGCTATTATGGCTTGTGGTATTATTAAAAAGAAACCTGTTGTATTAGAAACTGAGTATGGTGATGTAATTGCAATTCGTCATATGATGTTCTTGTCTTTATCTTACGACCACAGAGTTGTAGATGGAGCTCTTGGAGGGCAATTTGTTAGAAAAGTTGCAGATTATCTAGAACAATTTGACACAAGCCAAGTTGTTTAAGTAATTATAAACAATTCAAAAGCCTCAAGGAAACTTGGGGCTTTTTTATACTTTAGAAAATGAATTTGAAATTAGAAAAACCCATTGTATTCTTTGATCTTGAGACTACAGGAGTACAAATAGCAAAAGATAGAATTGTAGAAATTGCAATCTTAAAAGTGTTTCCAAATGGAAATAAAGAAAGTAAAACGTGGCTTGTAAATCCAACAATTCCTATTCCTATAGAAAGTACTCAAATTCACGGAATATCTGATAAGAAAGTAGAAAATGAACCTACTTTTAAGGAACTTGCTTCCGAAATTTCAGAGCTATTACACAACTCTGATCTAGGGGGTTATAATTCCAATAAATTTGACATACCTCTGTTAGCTGAAGAATTCTTAAGAGCGGGAGTTGATTTTGATATGAAAAATAGAAAAGCTGTTGATGTACAAAATATCTTTCATAAGATGGAACAAAGAACATTAGTTGCTGCTTATAAATTCTACTGTAATAAAGACCTTACAAATGCTCATTCAGCTGAAGCGGATACTACTGCTACATTTGAAGTATTATTATCTCAATTAGAAAAATATGAAGAGTTAGAAAATAATGTAAATTTCTTATCTGAATTTTCAGTTAGGGGTGGAAAATTTGTGGATTTGGCAGGATTTGTCAGATACAATGACCAAGGAGAGGAAACACTTAGTTTCGGAAAATATAGAGGGGTTACTCTAAAACAAATTTGGAAAGAAAATAAAGGTTATTTTTCATGGATACAAAATGCAGATTTTCCATTATACACCAAAAATGTAATGAAGAATTTTGCAGATAAAATGAGGTTAGAAAATAAATTTAATTCTTAAGAAATGAAAATAATTTGTATTGGAAGAAATTATTTAAATCATGTAAAAGAATTAGGAAATGACTTACCCGATGAACCATTATTCTTCTTAAAACCAGATACTTCAATTCAACCAAAAGGACATCCCTTTTTTATACCACACTTTTCGGAAGATATTCATTACGAAACAGAGTTGGTTGTAAGGATAAATAAAACAGGAAAACATATTAAAGAAAGATTTGCACATAAATACTACTCACAAATTGGTTTAGGTATTGATTTCACAGCTAGAGACATTCAACAAGAATGTAAGCAGAAAGGACTTCCTTGGGAAAAAGCAAAAGGTTTTGATGGATCGGCACAAATAAGCAAATCCTTCATTGAAAAATCAGAATTAACATTGGATAATATTCCTTTTAGTTTAGAGAAAAATGGAGAACAAGTTCAGAAAGGGAACTCGAAGAATATGCTCTTTAATTTTGATAAAATCATCTCCTATATATCACAGTTTTACACTATGAAAATTGGTGATCTAATTTATACCGGGACACCAGAAGGTGTAGGAAAAGTATATCCTGGAGATATATTAAAGGGTTATATTGGAGAAAAAGAAATGTTTAAGGTAGTAATTAAATAACTATTTAGGAAACTGCATTTTGTAACCAACTTGTATATTACCTTGAGTAATCTTTTCTAATTTCCTTTTAATCATTCTTTTTCGTAAAGGAGAAATATAATCTATAAATAATTTACCCTCAATATGGTCGTATTCGTGCTGTATAACACGAGCAGTTAATCCATCAAAAGTATCTGTATGCCAATCAAAGTTTTCATCCTGATACTTTATCGTAATAATAGGTTTTCTTTTAACATCTTCTCTGATATCTGGGATAGAAAGACATCCTTCATTAAAACTCCATTCTTCACCATCTTCAGACAGAATTGTAGCGTTTATAAATGTTTTTTTTACAGCTTTATCTTTTAATTCCTCTTCTATAAAAGGTTCAGTATCAATTAAAAAAATTCGAATAGATTTATTTATTTGCGGAGCAGCTAAACCTACTCCACTCGACTTGTACATGGTTTCCCACATATTTTCTAATAAATCATCTAATTCTGGGTAATCTAAATTGACTTCCTTACATTTTTTTCTTAAAACGGGAGATCCAAAAGAAACAATTGGCAATAACATTTACAATAAATTTTCAATTATATTATCTATAGTAATACCTTCTGCTTCTGCTTTATAGTTCTTTACTAACCTATGACGCAAAATTGGTTTAGATACCACTCTTACATCTTCAATATCAGGGGAATACTTACCATTGATAGCTGCATTACATTTAGCTGCAAGTAACATAAATTGAGAAGCCCTTGGTCCAGCTCCCCACTCTATATATTGTTTCATATCTGTATTTCCTTTCTCCGAGTTTGGTCTTGTTTTATTTACCAAACTAACTACATATTCTAATACATTGTCAGCAACTGGAATTCTTCTTATTAAATCCTGATACTTCAAAATATCTACCGAAGACATAATTGTAGATAAATTAGTAGAATTGTTGGTTGTAGTTTGTTTTACAATTTGCACCTCCTCATCATATTTAGGATAATCTAAAATTACATTAAACATAAATCTATCTAACTGTGCCTCTGGTAAAGGGTAAGTTCCTTCTTGCTCAATTGGATTTTGAGTAGCTAGAACAAAAAATGGTTTATCTAAATCATATGTATTACCCGCATTAGTTACTGATTTTTCTTGCATAGCCTCTAATAATGCAGATTGTGTTTTTGGTGGAGTTCTATTTATCTCATCAGCTAAAATAATATTAGAAAAAATAGGCCCTTTAATAAACTTAAAACTCCTGTTTTCATCTAGTATTTCCGAACCTACTATATCAGAAGGCATTAAATCTGGCGTAAACTGAATTCTGTTAAAACTCATTCCTAAAGTATCAGAAATAGTTTGTACTAAAAGGGTTTTTGCAAGTCCTGGAACACCTACTAACAAACAATGTCCATTACAGAAAATAGAAATTAAAACTTCTTTTACTACCTGATCTTGCCCTACAATTACTTTTGAAATTTCTTTCCTGAAATTATTGTATTTTACAACAAATTCATCTAGCAACTGTACATCATTATTACTATCCATAATTATTTTCTCCATTTTTTTAGAACTTCACAATCTTCTAATTCTACTGCTAATCTCACATAAGTACTCAATATCTTTTTCGATACCCATTCTGCTATTTTATCCTGTTTCTTAGCACTTAAGGCTGCGTCATTTATTTGTGTAAAATCATCTACCAGATTCGCTTCATGTTCTTCAATCTTTTTGGTTATTTTTATTATTCTGTACGCTTTTTTTCCATCCTCCATAACAAACTGAGAAATAGAAGAAATATTGCCTACGTTCATTCTTTCGGCAGAATACCTAATATTCACTGGTAATTGGTCAATGGTAAACAAAGAAGAACCAGTTTGAGGGTTTACCAATAATCCCCCATTATTTTTACTAATATCATCCGAATGGTTTTTAGAAGCCTCTTCAAAGCTTAAACTTCCGTCATTCATTAAAGCTTCTACCTTTTCTAATTGTTGTTTTGCACCAAGTAGAGCTGCAGATGAAACTTTTGGTTTCATAAGTATATGACGAACATTTACAGACTCTCCTCTTCTTTCTATAAGTTGAATGATGTGGTATCCAAATTTAGTTTCTATTACTTCAGATATTTCATTCCCTTTTAATGCAAATGCAGCAGACTCAAACTCAGGAACTAAATCACCTCTGTTTGCAAAACCTAGTTCTCCTCCATTTTTAGCAGATTCGGTATCATCCGAATATAAAGTTGCTAACACTTTAAAATCCTCTCCTTTTTTAATTCTTTCCCTAAAGGAAATTAATTTTTTCCTAATCCTAGATTTTTCTTCAGTATTAATTTCTGGTATTTTTACTATCTGAGAAATCTGAATTTGAGTAGGTATTAGTGGTAAATCACTCTCTTCAGACATCCTAGCATAAAAATGTTTCACTTCCTCTGGAGTAATATTTACAGATGAGGTAATAGAAGATTGCATTCTTTGACTTAAAAGCTGATTGTAAATTATATCATAAAACTCATTTTTAATATCTAGAATAGATTTTCCGAAATATTCTTCTAGTGCAGATTGTGATCCTAATTGAGAAGTGAAAGTTGAAAGCCTTCTTTCTAGTTCCTTATTTACTTCATCTTCTGAAACATCAACACTATCTAATTTCGCCTGATGAGCCAATAACTTTTGATATAATAAATCTTCTATAATCTGACATCTCACCTCTTCTGTCTCCGTATATCCTTGAGATAAATATTGCAAATATTGAGTTTCTACATCAGAAGCCAAAACGATTTCATCACCTACTAAAGCGACAATCTTATCAATCACTTGAGAAAATAAATAGTTAGTAATAAATAAAAATAGAAATACAAAAATCGTTTTTTTCATTAGTATATTTTAATGTGTTCTGAAGACAAAGCGTCAATATATAACTTATCTTCTAGTCTGTTTATAAAGTCTCTTTTATTCTTGTTTTGTAATATCTCTCTTATAGTATTAAACACAAATGGTAACGGACTTTTCTTTCCTTTTATTTGATAATCCTTTACAAAAATTAAATAGGTAAAATTATCATCTGTAAAACTATGTATTTTATTTTTATAAGAAATAAGTTTATTATTTTGTTTTTCATCAGTTGGTAACTTATGACTTATCTCTGATAGATATATCCAAACAGAATCGTTTAAAAAGCTATTCTCCGCATACATCTCACAGAAATCTTGTAACTCTACAATTTCTTCTTCAGACTGTGTAGTAATTAAACTTCTTAATTTACTTAAATTTAAACTTTCTTTATTTACTACTATCAATCTAGCCTGCACAATATCTTTATGTAAAATAAAATCATCAGAATATTGACTATAATACTCGTCTATATCTGATTGCTGAACTGTTGTTTCAAACTGATTATCTAACAATTCCATCTGATATTTATGAATCAATAAAGTTTCTTTAAAATTATTTACAGCTGAACTAATTTCTTGACCTTCTTCATCAATATATAATTTCGCTTTATTGTAAACTACTTTTGTTTTTAACCAGTCATTTACATAATTGGAAATATATGTGTTAGTATCTGATATGTTTAGAGGTATATTATCATACACCTCTTCTAACAATAAATGTTCATTTTTGTATGATGCTAAATAGTTGTCTTTCTTCTCTGAAGAACAAGAAAATAATAAGACTGAAAACAAATATAATAGTATTCTATTCAATTTATTTAATTATAGAATATAACACTTCTTGATTTACTGTAACTCTATACTTACGTCTTAATTCAGTTAACCATGTATTCTCTAAATATGTTTGATAATCTGCTATAACTTTTCCTTTAGTATCACTCAATTTCTTTTGCTCTGAAGGTAAGAGTTTTAATACCTCAACTAAAATAATCGCTTCCTCTGTTGTCTCTAAGACATAAATACCTTTTTGCCATTCTACTTTATCTACAAACTTATTATCTCCTTTAGAATACTTATCCCCACTTACTTGTAAATTTAATGGATTATTTTTATTTATTTCATCCAAAATATGTTCAGTTGTAGTCTCCTCCTTCTTTTTAGACAACATTCTTTTTAATCTGTTTAACACCTTAGAATTTGCACAAGTATAAATATTTGCCTCTACTCTTTCGTCCCACCAATATTTTTCTAAATTATTGTTATAATAATTCTGCAATCCTAATGTGTCCTCCATAGCTTTTGTCCAGACTAACTTACTAGTTAACTCAAAAAGTAAAATCCCGTCCCTGAATTCATTTAACAATATCTTATAGTCTGGATACTTCTCCTCTAAATTACGCTCTTCATACTCTAAACAACTGAAATCTACAAACCTATCATAAATTAAATCAAAATCTAATCCCACTTCTTGTTGCTCCAATATAAAATCTTTAAAATCTTGTTGTGTATACACAATTCCATCCAATTTAAACAACTCTAAATTATCCCAAATAGATTTCTTAATATCTTCCTTAGTTAACTGCGCATTTTTCAACTTATCTAAATCTAGAGATCCTTTAATATTATTTTTTCGTGCACCAACAAAGATATTCTCTGTAAAATTATATTCCTTTTTTATCTTTCTTAACAAAGCTAACTCACTCAATAAGCTTCTAGATCCTTTATTAATCTTTGTTTTTATCTCCTCTTTAGTTTCTTCTAGGGAAGATAATACTTTTTTATCATTTAAAAGAACAATATGCCAACCAAAATCTGTTTTAAAAGGACTTGTAAAATCACCTATGTTTTTTAATGAGAAGGAAGCATCTTCAAACTCTTTTGCCATTTTATTAATACCAAACCAAGGAAGAATACCGCCTTTTACAGCTGTAGATCTATCTTCTGAAAATCTATCTGCTAATAATGCAAAATCTTGTCCTTTTTCTAGTTTTTTATGTACCTCATCAATCTTAAGTTTTATTGAATTAACCTGTTCAGAATTTGCTCCTTGAGGTAATCTGAACATAATATGAGATACTTTTACCTGACCTACTGATGGTCTTTTATCATTAACCATTAATAAATGATATCCGTATTGTGTTCTTACAATCTCAGAAACAGAACCAACTTTTGTAGTATATGCAGCAGTTTCAAAACTATAAACCATATCAAAAGCAGTAAAATAGCCTAAGTTTCCATTATTATAATCCTCATCTGAATATTCTTTTACTGCTTGCGCAAAAGTAAGTTCTCTACTCTCAATCCTTTGTTTTACAGTTTGTGCCAACTTATATTTCAATAAAGTATCTGAAGGAAGTGAATTTTCATCTAGTCTGAAGAGAATATGAGAAGCATTTATATCATACTTCATTCGATCGTAAGCTTCATTTATCAATTCTTCTTTAAATTCCTGAGCCTGTAGATATGGTTTAGCGAGTTGTTTTCTATACCCTTCCAATTCAGAGATGAATTCTGCTTCTTTATCTAATTGTAACTCTTTTGCATGCAGAACTTTTAATTTATAATTAATGAATAAATCAACATAACTATCTAAATATTCTTTAGTTATTTCCTTATCATTATTGTTTTTCATTAAGGTGTTTTTAAACTCCTGAATAGTTACAGATTCTCCTGAAATATTCATTAATTCTTGTGCCTTGATACTTAAAAATGAAATTGATAATACAAGAGCTAAAATTATATTTTTACACATACTTATATATTTTTATTTTATTAAATTTATCTTCTACTATAATTAGGAGATTCTCTAGTAATTGTTACGTTATGAGGGTGACTTTCTGCCATACCTGATGATGTGATCTTTACAAATCTTGCAGAAAGTAATTTGTAAATACTTTCCGCTCCACAATATCCCATTCCGGATTTTAATCCTCCTATAATCTGATGAGCTACTTCGGATAAAGTTCCCTTATAAGGAACTCTCCCAACAATACCTTCTGGAACTAATTTTTTAACGTCACTCTCTGCAGATTGAAAATATCTGTCCTTAGACCCTTTTTGCATTGCTTCTATAGATCCCATTCCTCTATAAGTTTTAAATTTTCTACCTTCATAGATTATAGTTTCTCCTGGAGCTTCCTCCACACCAGCTAATACAGAACCTAACATAACAGAACTAGCACCTGCTACTAATGCTTTCACCACATCTCCAGAATATCTAATTCCACCATCTGCAATTAAAGGAATATTATTCTTACTACATACTGAAGACACATCTAAAATAGCAGTTAATTGAGGGACTCCAATACCAGCAACAATTCTAGTAGTACAAATAGAGCCAGGACCTATACCAACTTTAACTGCATCTGCTCCAGCATCAATCAACATCTTTGCAGCTTCAGCAGTTGCTATATTACCTACAATAACATCAATATCTTTATATTTTGATTTTACTTCTTTAAGTATTTCTACAACTCCTTTAGAATGACCATGAGCAGTATCTATAATTACAGCATCTACTGAAGAATTTGACAATGCCTTAATCCTATCCATTACATCAGATGTAACTCCTACTGCAGCAGCTACTCTTAATCTACCAAACTTATCTTTACATGCATTTGGCCTCATTCTATTTTTTATAATGTCCTTAAATGTAATTAAACCTATTAATTCATTATTAGAGTTTACAACTGGCAACTTCTCAATCTTCTTTTCTTGTAAAATTTTCTCTGCATTCTCTAAATCCGTAAGCTCTGTAGTAACAATATTTTCAGAGGTCATAATCTGTTGAACACTTAAATTTAAGTCCTTTTCAAATCGTAAGTCACGATTAGTTACAATACCTACTAATTTTTTATCAGAATCTACAACAGGAATACCTCCAATTTTATTTTCTTTCATCATATGAAGAGCATCTCCAACTTTAGCTGAAATCTCTAAAGTAATAGGGTCTAAGATCATTCCACTTTCTGATCTCTTTACTTTTCTTACTTCTAAAGATTGAGATTCTATACTCATATTTTTATGAAGAACACCAATTCCACCCTCCTGAGCTATTGCAATTGCCATGTCTGATTCGGTAACAGTATCCATAGCAGCAGACACCAATGGAACATTTAACTCAATATTTTTAGAAAAACGACTCTTTGTCTGAACTAAATGAGGTAATATTTCTGAGTATTGAGGAACAATTAACACATCATCAAATGTTAATCCTTCTCCTATAATCTTATTTTGTTTTTCCATGTTCTCAATTTTTTTAAATTGTCTGCAAAAATACTAATTTTATCCTTATAGGGCATAAAAAAAGTCCCAAAAAGGGACTTTTAAAATATTACACTAAAAAACTTACCTGACTAAAGACACTACATCTGTTTTTTCAGTAAGTTCGCCAATTCCATTTATGTACTCTACATGATATACGTAATTTCCTATTTGAGCTTCAGTTCCATTGTATTTCCCATCCCAACCTTTTGAAGGGTCATTTGTGGTAAATATTTGTTCTCCAGTTCTACTATAGATTGTGAACTGATATCCTTCTTCAGAAACAAAAGCCGTTACTGGTCTAAACAGTTCATTATGTTCATCATCATTAGGGGTAAAAGTATTTGGTACAAATAATTTTGGGGTCTGAGAAACACAAGAAATATTAGACAAGCTTCTTTCGGTAAAACCAAATGTATTTGAACCTCCTTCAACCGCTTCTATATAATAACAAAATCTTCCATTTCCATTAGCAAACTCTGAAACTACATCAATATATAATAAAGTATCTCCTGGATAGAATGTATGTAGTGGAACAAGAATAAAAGGCTCTCTATTCACAGAACGATACAAGTTATAATGAGAAACATCTCCTAACCAATCAATATAATTATTAAAAAACACTGTATTTGTATATTCTTCAGGATAAAATTGATTCGCATACTCTGTATTTATCTCAGATTCGCATAAAATAGTCTGAGATAAAGAAGTATCAATTTCCCATAGTGGAACTATAGGAGAAGACACTCTTCTTCCGCAAGTATCTACAGGAAAAATATGATACTGATAAAAGTGATCTTTTGTTTCTACACCCTCATCACGATAATAAATCATATCTCCACTAGATGGAAACGGAACAGAAGCGATATACTCAAATATTTGTGTTTCTCTTTCAGATCTATCAATTTCATATTTTGATATAACAGCTGAATTATCAATATAGCAAGAAATATCTACAGCACCATCATCATGATCTACAGTTGTAGAAGTAATATAATTAAAATCTGGCTTTTTAGGTAAATCAGCCTCTATAGAAATTTTATCTGACATTGCAACATAAGTTGAATCTGAATTATAAGCTAAAATATGAATAGAGTAAACATATGAATTTATCACATTTTCTATCAGATATTCTGTTAAATTATCCTCTAATCTAATTGAAGGAACAGGAACTCCTAAAGAGGTCTCATTAATTACAATTTCATAATGATGAGTTCCTCCATTCCAATTTATATAATCATTCCAATCTAGAGAGATAGTGTGATCACAAGCATCTAGTACTCCTTCTAAATTCATTGAATTATGTAAACTAGTTGTATCAGAAAAATTTCCACAAGTATCATAAGCTCTTACAGCAAATAATTCAGCAATATTTGACGCATTTGAGTTTATATCTAAATAAGTAGTGTTGTTCACACCAGAAACCGTCGCTATATTCACTAATAAACCATCTTCATCAATTTTATAAATATCATAAAAATCTGCACCAGAAGAAGAAGTCCAACTAATTACAGCTTTTCCGCTTGCGTCAACAGAAACATCTGTAATTTCTGGTGTCGCAGGGGATATAGTATCTAATAAGTTAGCAGTTCCTATATTTGATTTTGATTTACAACCACTATTATCCTCTATTGCGACATAAAATTCAGGATAATAATCACAATCTTCTGCATCATGTGTGTGTGTCAGACTTGGAGTTGTAAGTATATTAGTAAAAGTAGGATTTGGCTCTTTTACAAATAAATCATAATCATTAGAAGATGAAATTAATAATGGATCTATGATTGGATTCCAATTTATTCCTGCAGTAATTCCTAAATTAATAGGGTCAACATCAATAAATATTGTAGAAAGAGTATCTGAATTTAAATCTCCAGCAGCAATACCACATCCTTCTTCTGTAGATAAGTAAAAATACTGTGGAGCGTCATTCGCAGAAACTCCACTATATGTAAATGTTGTTTCTGGATGAAAAACGCTATCAATTAAAACAAATGGTCCACTAAGACTCGATGAATGCCATACCATATAAGGCTCTTGAGTTGGAGGAGCTCCGTCAGCATATTTCCATGTAAGTAGCACATCTCCATTTTCTAATACTTCTGTACATCTTAAATCAGGAACTGGAGGAATAACCGTTATTTTAATTGTAGCAATACTAATTCCATTTGCAGGACAAAAATCATCAGTTGCTTTAATAAGAAAGGTAAATACATTTGAAGTTGTATTACATCCTACATCTGCAGTCATATGAGAACAATCAGTTTGCCATTCAAATACTCCTGAAACAATTCCTGGGGAGGTAAAAGGTGGGGTTACACCAGATCCATTATTAAAAGTAGCACATGGAGGATTTGCACAATTATTTATAGAAACATAATCGGTTGCAAACTGACCTCCAGATGCATCTAAAGTTATATCTTGAAATTGACCACCCGCGTAAGTATCAGTATCTTCAGCAGTTATATTAAACTGTACTAATTGACCTGCATAAACGGTAGCTTCATAAGAGGGTAAACTCGTAACAGGATCAGTAAATGGAGCTGTAATAGTAGGAGGATCGTTAAAACCATCTTGAGGTTGTGTATATAAATTACAATCTACCAATACTACCTGTACCTCTCTGTAAATCTCCGCAACTAATTGACCACATTTTCTCGCCTCTACCTTTATACAAGTTACAAAAACACCAGAATTAAAAGATGTATACGTAATCTCACCTGTAGAAGCATCTAACGTAGGGCCACCAGGTATCGGTGAATTGACCGAATATGGAGCAGAAAAAGCTAAAGCAGTAGCATTTGGGTTAGAAGGATTATATGTTAAAGCAGAACCTAAAGGCTCTCCCCATAAATAAGTAATCTCATCTAACTCGTCATCAGAAGCATTGTGAGAATATGAAAATTCGTATCCTGTACAAATAATTGTTTTTGCCAACTCTTTAAACTCGGGAGAAGAATCAAAGCATGGGTCTGCAGGAATTGCATTACCTGTTGCTTGATCTGTATATGGATACATAACTGCTCTTAAGGTCCAATCCATATCAGACATTCCATTATCAATATTACTACTCCTACAACAACTTCCCCAAGTAAAATGCCAACCTTCAGCTGGTGGAGTACCTAGAAGAGTTAATGGAGCAGATCTCCAAATATATTCTTCTACCGCTCCCACTGTACCCGCATTACAATCAAAACAAGTGTTTCCTGAAAGTGGAGTACCATCAGGGGAAATATCGGTAATAGATACGAAATCTAATAATATTGGTGTTGTTTGACCAAGAGCAGGATAATTGTGATGTGTTAATGTTTGAGAAATTTGAGAGAAGGTAATTCCACTACAATCTCTATACACTTTCATTTCAAAAATATACCTACCATAATCTGGAGAAGTAGGATCTTTAATACATTCCCATGTTATTTCCCCTCCCATAAAGTGAGAAGAAAAAGAAGTAAAAGAACAACATATTATGTATAATAAAAGAATAAATTTTCTCATAATTACAACAACTATTTTAATTAAAAACTATCTAGCAATCTGAACTTTTTGACTATACTTTCTATCTCCATCAAGTATCTCTAATATGTATACTCCCACATGCAATCGAGAAATATCTACTGATTTTATATTATTTGATGTTAAAACCACCTTACCAAGTACATCAATTAATGAGAAAGAATCATAATCTCCTTCAACAAATAATCTTTGGTTTGCAGGTACTGGGTATACAGAAATATTTTTCGGAACACTCTCTAAAGAATTCCATGGATCTGTTCCTGCCGAAAAGTTAGCATTATATTGTTCCCCTTGTACCGTACCTTGAGCTACAATATTAGAAGCACCATCCGTAATAGAATAAGTTTCATCATCTCCTTGTAGAATCAAAAGAGTATAACATTCATCTGGAGAGATATTCGCTGGGTAATTGTTAACACCTCCAAATCCAGAAGCGACAATACCATTTGTACTATTTTGTTTTAAATACCAAGAAGTAGTGTTAGCACCACTAACAGATATAGATATAGGAGTTGCCCAATACGCATTACTATATCCAAAATTAACATTAACCTCTTCCTCGTCTCCATTTGGTCTTGGGTCAGTAGTACCATTAGGGTTAATAACTTTAGCTGTATAAATACCTGCTGTAGTAATAGTATGATTAATAGTAATAGTAGTTTTGTTTAAAGGATCGAGAGTTCCAGTCCAATTTTCAGTTGTAAGTAATTGTCCATTCGGATTTCTTAACTCAATATCCGCAGAAGTTAATAAGGTATTTGAGCTTGCATTATACAAGTCTACCTGTACAGAATAACCCGCAGGACATCCAGCCACTCCATCATGTTTTAATAAAGTAGCGTCAGCACCATTAAAAGTAAATGCAGAAGGACAACTTCCTTTGATGTTAGAAAGTAACGACCACCAGTCATAATTAACTGAAATTTCAGGAGCAACACTTCCACAATGTAAATATAAAGTAGGAACACCTGGAGTTGTATAATAACCATCAACAAGAGATCCTTGTCCGTTTGGTCCAATTACCGGATACTCTGTTCCAGTTAACCAATCACCAACAGAACCTGCTCCACCTTGCAATATAGAAACAGAAGAACTCGCATCAACATCAGTAAAATAAACCATCACCTCATTTGTTCCATCAGGCCCAAAATCATGATGAATTCCTCCCATAGCATGACTTTCATGAAATGAATAACATGGACCACACCAATGCGCAGATATATCAACTAAAACTGCTTTATCTTCATTTATATGATCTTGTAAAACATGAGTAACTCCATTCATATCGTCAGCTGTCCAAAGATTTCCTAACCATTGAGCATTAATGTTTGACGAAACAAATAATAACGTTAGAATTGTAATTGTTTTCTTCATAATATTTAAGTTTTATTATTGGGTTCAAATATACTAATAAATTAGTGATTCTCAAAGCATATATTAAAAATTAGAATTGAATATTTCCTATTTTGCTCTTTTGAGATTCAAATTCATTCATAATTTCTTCTATAATTTCTTTTACTGGTTTTATATCGGCAATCATAGATGAAACTTGCCCTATTTCTAGTTCTCCTTCATCAATATCTCCTTCAAACATTCCTCTTTTCGCTCTAGATCTTCCTAATAGTTTGGATAACTCTTCTACAGAATCCCCCCTACTCTCCGCCTCTATAACTTGTTGATAAAACTTATTATTTAATAATCTTACAGCTGTTAATTGTTTTAAAGAGAGCATAGTATCTCCCTCTTTAGCTTTTACAACTTCATCTTTAAAATTTATATGAGCAGAAGATTCTTCAGATGTTACAAACCTACTCCCAATCTGAACTCCATCAGCACCTAAAATCATTGCAGCTAACATTGCCTTTCCACTTGCTATACCACCCGCCGCTATAACAGGAATATTTAAATTTTCTGAAACATTTGGAATCAAACATAAAGTAGTAATTTCTTCTTTACCATTATGACCTCCAGCCTCAAAACCTTCAGATACAACTGCATCCACACCCGCTTCTTCTGATTTTTTAGCAAATTTTAAATTTGAGGTAACATGAACTACTATTATACCATTTTCTTTTAGTATTGAAGTATATTTCATTGGACTACCTGCAGAAGTAAACACAATTTTAACATCTAAATCAATAATAGTCTGTATGTGATGATCTAAATCTGGATACAACAATGGAATGTTTACTCCAAATGGTTTGTCTGTATTCTGCTTACATTTCAAAATATGATCTCTTAAAACATCAGGATACATAGAACCCGATCCAATAAGTCCAAGACCACCAGCATTACTTACTGATGACGCGAGTTTCCACCCACTACACCAAATCATACCTCCTTGAATTATTGGATATTTTATTCCAAAAAGTTGCGTTATTCTATTCATTTTAATTCTATATTTGTGCTAAAAATTTATTAAGCCAAAATAAGACTAAATTATGATAAATGACAAAGAAATTTTCAATTTGATTGAAAAAGAAGACCACAGACAAAGAAATGGAATTGAACTAATAGCCTCAGAAAACTTTGTAAGTGATGAAGTGATGAACGCAATGGGAAGCTGTTTAACTAACAAATATGCTGAGGGATACCCAAGAAAAAGGTACTATGGAGGTTGTGAAGTGGTTGATCAAGTAGAGCAACTTGCTATAAACAGAGCTAAAGAATTATTTGGTGTAGAATATGTAAATGTTCAACCACATTCAGGATCTCAAGCAAATTCTTCCGTAATGTTATCGTGTCTAAATCCTGGAGATAAGATATTAGGATTTAACTTAGCTCATGGGGGACACTTAACACATGGTTCTCCTGTAAATTTTTCAGGAAAATTATACAACACCTCTTTTTATAATGTTGAGGAAGATTCTGGAAAAATTAATTACAATAAAATAGAAGAAACCGCAATAACGGAACAACCTAAACTTATAATTTGTGGAGCTTCCGCTTACTCTCAAGATTGGGATTACAAAAAATTTAGAGAAATTGCTGACAAAGTAGGAGCATTATTAATGGCAGACATATCTCATCCTGCCGGATTAATTGCTGCAAAACTTTTAAACGACCCTGCTCCTCATTGTCATATTTTAACTACAACTACACATAAAACCCTTAGAGGACCTAGAGGTGGAATGATTATGATGGGTAAAGATTTTGAAAATCCATGGGGATTAAAAACGCCAAAAGGCAAAACCAGAATGATGTCCTCAATTTTGAATTCAGGAGTATTTCCAGGGAGTCAAGGAGGACCACTAGAACATGTTATCGCTGCAAAAGCAATCGCTTTCAGAGAAGCTTTGGATTCTTCTTTTAAAGAATACGGGAAACAAGTAATTTCAAATTCAAAAAAGATGGCAGAATGCTTTATTAAAAAAGGATATAAAGTGATTTCTGGAGGAACAGAAAACCATTGTATGCTTATTGATTTAAGGGGTAAAAATATTACGGGTAAAGATGCTGAAAACGCTCTTGTTAAAGCAGATATAACTGTAAACAAAAACATGGTACCTTTCGACACTCAATCTCCATTTATTACTTCAGGAATGAGAGTAGGAACTCCTGCTATTACAACAAGAGGTATTAAAGAAGATGAGATTCCTTATATTGTAGATCTAATTGATGAAGTAATCTTAAACTATGAAGACGAAAACATTTTAAATTCTGTTAAGAATAAGGTAAATGACTTAATGTGTAAATTACCAATTTTTGATTACTAACACAATTATCTTTAATGTCAAAAATAGATAAAGTAAAAGAAGATAAAGAGATATTAAATAAATATCGGAATCTACTAAGAGCTTGTTCAGACAAAACAAATAAAGAAGATAAAAAAATTATCCGAAAAGCTTTTAACCTATCTGTAGATGCTCATAAAGAAATGC